>OHNO01000505.1_pt1 | contig 21222 bp, 25 predicted proteins | sample 1569521 | NCBI WGS metagenome assembly OHNO01 (sample SAMEA3879604, study PRJEB24766) | human gut metagenome | biome: human-associated habitat; feature: feces | place: USA | collected 1985/1987
TCTGAAGTTTCTTACCAACCCACACTTTTCAGACTTGACTTTTAATAGTTAGTCTCTCAATATAAATATGTTGATATTGGGAGTATAACACACTTAATTCAGTATGTCAACATAATTAAATAGAGGTTATGATGCAATAAGGGTGTAGGTGGAAACACCGGAGCGGCTACCGGGGCGACCGCAAACGATCTTGATTAAAACCCCAATCGGTGTGGGTTTTTCGCTGAACTGGACATACTTAACTCTGTCTATACGCATAGAACTCGCACCTCCTGTAAGATAAATAACATTGGGATTCTCATGAATCAACATATTTGTGAACGACAGTTGCAGTACACACGGGTCTGCAACATCGAACTCATCTTGGTTCTCTGAAAGAAACGAGATTGTTTTGGGTTTGCATCTTGCAATAAACTCCTGAAATTCCTTGATCTGACTCATCTTCTGTAGCAAACCTCCATTGCTTTACGGGATTTCGTGTGGTATACTACAGGTGCATTGTAGTGGCGAGTATAATGCGCCTGTAATTCTGCGGGCTTATGATGGTATTGTCGCTTTGTGGTGAAGCGTCCTTTCTGGATATCTGACCAGTACCGTCAATCGCTGAGCAGTCCAAGTGGTGTTGGGCTGCTCTTTTTAATTTCTTGACAGAAACTAAAGTTTGTGATAACATAATCACACAAAAGAAAGTTTGTATTCGTATGGTAACACAAACAACGGGCTGTGTCAATAATCAGCTCGCACAGAAATTTGGAGGAGACGCCATGGAGTTTGGCAAGCGATTAAAGTCATATCGACTAAACAAGGGATATACGCAAAAAGAACTCGGCGCTATCATTGGCGTTTCTGAGGTCACAGTAGGTAACTGGGAAAGAGGGATAAAAGCCCCTAACCTTGGCGCATTGTTCACTCTTGCTTCAACGCTACAGGTATCATTAGATACACTCACAGGTTTCCCAATGCCAGAAACTTCTCCGCAGTTTACGCTTGAGCACACCGAACGCTCGCTTATTGAAAAATATCGTGGGCTTGATCGGTACGGAAAACAGGCGGTGGAGATGATCTGCAATGTGGAGTTTGCGAGAGTATCTGCAAAACTCAATGAGGCAATTCAACCTTCTGGAAAGATTATCGACTTTCCAACGGCAAAAGAGAGGGAGCGATACATCCCCGCTTACACAAGTCCATCTGCCGCTGGTTTTGCTGTTCCGCTTGAAGGCGATGAGTTTGAGATGATTTTGGCAGACGAGTCTGTTCCTTCCGATGCTGATTTCGCAGTTCGTATTCAAGGCGACAGTATGTCTCCGTATATCGAAGATGGCTCCATGGTGTTTGTCAACAAAGACGCCGAAATCACCAATGGAGATGTTGGTATTTTCTGCGTTGACGGGGCGATGTACTGCAAACAGTTTTTCAAAGACAACGAAGGAAATGTACATCTTCTGTCTGCAAACCCCGACCGGATCAGTGCCAATGTTTATTTGAGCGCCGATTGTGGTTCGGAGCTACGGGCGAGTGGCAAGGTTATTATTGGGAGTATCCCGCTGCCGGACTATTTCGATATTTGAAAACGACGGGGTTTATCGCCCCGTCGTTGTTCTTTATCCAAATTCTCTTGTCCAGCTTTCCTTACCAACACCAAAGACTTGACGAAATGCAATTCGAGTAGCTTCTGCAACACTGTACTTGCCATAAGTGTTCATCAGAAGTGTAATTGTCCACCCTCGATATGTTGAAAGCATCTTTTCATCTGCCTTGGTCAACTTGGTTTTCCCAGTCGCCAAACAAAACTTGTCCCTCGTAAAAGGAAATCTCTCCTTGCCAACATAACTCCAGTAGCTGGTGGAGATATGCTTTTGAAGCAGATGCGGATTATCTCGCTTATACTCTTCAATACGACACCATACTTCATTGAATTTGTCAGGAGATGCGTCGCTTATTTCATCTCGAAGTTTTTGCTCAAATTCTTCGTCAATCAAAGATCGTATAATCGAACTAACTTCGTTGATCTTTTTCTTCTGAGAGTAGTCAGCAATACTTTCGCCAAAAACATGGTAGCTGCCAATGGCAAGCCAGCCAACCTCATCCCAAAACGCCACGCTTCATCACCTCCTGTTGGTTAATAGATAATGCCGATGATGACGCAGATGATTACAATACCAAAAAATACCAGCCACCCAGTGCCGATGTTGTCACGAGGATTTTCAACCTGTTTTTTTAGATTAGATGAAAACTGCCCGCTAAAAGTCTGAGACTTTTTTATATTGCGTTCGATTTCATCAAACTCTGCTTTTGTCGGCATCGATGCTGCAGAAGAAACAAGATGAACAAACCTTGTAGATTCTGGCACATAGGTTATTCCGTTTGCCGCAGACCTTTGTTCTGCATCCAAGCGGCTTGAAATTTGCGATTTGACAACCGAATGCGTATCATCATCGCCTTTATACAAGATACCTACAAGATTTGAATTGTTACTGCGATACGGATTTTTCTTTCCGGCAGTTGCTTTTTCCAGCACCATATCGGCCACAACCTCAAGCGACAATGAATCGCTCTGATTGAAGTCGTACTTGCCAATGTAGTAGTAGGCCGCATCGTAGTCTTGCCCACGAGCTGTTCTTAAAAAATCTATCAGATCAGCTCTGATTCCCTTGTATTCTTCCATATGGAAACCTCTCACACCATTGCCGCTTCAATCTGACTCTTTGCCTCTTCCAGCTTTTCCACTGCATCGTTCAGATTTTCAACGGCATTTTCCATTGCCTCGAAGCGGTCTGTGCTTTGCAGGTTTTCTGGACAGTTATCCATAGCGTCCTGCTCTTTGTCACAGACATTTTCTGTGATGATGATCGCTCTGCTGATTAAGCTGAGCGCTTCTCGTAATGATCTTCTCTTGGTTTCATTCACGCTCTCACCCACAAATCCTTTACGCCGAAAGAAATTCTAAGCATACCGGATTTTGTTTTTGAGAAACTCAAGAAGTCCGCAGACTTCACAAACTCGAAAAACTTGTGAGACCGACCGTGCTCAAACACGACCTCGTCAGTATCAACACAAATCACTCCATGTTTCCCGTTGGGCTCGACATTGATTTGAATCCCGTCTGCGCAGAACTCCTCGTCCAAAATATCGGCAAGCTCACAGAGAACCATAAATCTCTTCTGGACATCGGTATTAACCTTAAAGCCATGAGAGCTCGCCTTCGTGAACTTGTCAAACATATGCTTTGCTTCGACTTGTGTGTTCGTTGTTGGCATAACATCACTCCAATCACACTTATATTTTACCACAAATCTGCTGTCTTTCAAGTCAGCATTTACAGGGTGCAAACAATCTCCACCTTACCAGTAGCACCTTGTCCGATAATGCTGAGAATAGAGTTTGCGATCATGCCGACATCGATTTGCCCCTGGAAGGTCAGAGAAAATTGCTTCATATCCATACCCTTCATGCTATTGATGAGCTGAGGCTGGACAGGCACAGCGGCCTCTTTAGTAGAGTTGGGGACTTCCTCCACCTTTGCGGATGCTTCATCAGAACGCCCAGCAGTTTCGTCGGAAACCTGTGTTTCGCTGAGAAACTCCTGCCACTTTGCTTTCTGATCTGCATTCATGCTGTTGCCCACCTTGAAAGTAAGGCCGAGCTGGTTGGTTTCGATATGACGGCGTACCGTCAGAGGCCGAACACCAAACATCATTGCCAGACTGGTGGCGTTAGCGTTGTAGTTCTGAACGAGATGCGTCAGATACTCCTTCTGGATGTTTGTAGGCAGCTCCTTAAACTGCTCCCAGGACTTGGGTTCATTCATTACATAAGTATGCACTTCTCCACACCTTTCTTCCCATTGCTTCCGTGTCATGTAGTCAGTTGACATCGGACACTTTTTGCTTTTGCTTCCACCTTTGCGGTACTTTGCCATTCTGGCAATGCGCTTTTTCTGCATCACATCGTAATCGAAATCATTCATTTGGAACCCTCCGACAACTTCTTTGAAACCTCGAACTTATCTTCGAGTTCCTTTGGAGACCGTGCCTTTCCGAGCTTTTTGAACTGATTATCCACAAGCTCATAAAGGAAATAAAAGTCACGGCTGTTTTCCTTGCTGGTCATAATAAAGCGCAGATTCTTTTGGGTGTCATAATATCCGACCCAGACCGTTTCGCCCTTTGGGGACTTAATCTGTTCCATCTTGCGGCACCTCCTGTGAGGAACGAAGCGTTTCAATACAGCCTGCCATAACAGCGGCAGCTTGTGCCACTTCGTCGGCAGTATTGAATTTGGAAAACGAGATGCGCACGCTGCTTCTCGCTTCTGTTGCGGTTAAACCATGTGCGATCAGAACATGACTGGGCGCTGCTTCATGTGATCTGCAGGCAGAACCGGCAGAAATACAGATACCCAATGCGTCCATCATCAACACAAGAGTCTCCCCAAAAACTCCGTCGATGCGCAGATTCAAAACCTTGCCTGGGTCGAGATATGCCGAAGACATCAGCCTTGCTCATGCTGCACTACCCTCGGCATCAGCCAATTCCTGGCGAGCTTCCTGAATAGAGTCGGCAGAGAACTGAAAAACTCCATTGAGAAATACTTCGATATGCTCTCCACGAACCCATCTGAACTCATAGTCTCCCATGGTCTGCCTCCTCCGTTTGATTTACTTAATCGTGATAAGGATCAGCGCACGGACGAACTTCATGACCCATGCCGGTGCATAGAACAGGTTGGCAAAAATCCTTCCGACCAAGCACTGCCCATCGACAAAATCTCGCTTCATCTCTCGTGCGCTCCAAAGGTGAGCGGTAATCAGATTGACCACCACATAAAGAACGATGATGATTATTGTTACAGCCGTCAAGCATTACCTCCAAAACTCTTTACTTGATGCACAAGGTCTTGTTCAGAATCCTGCCGCTTCCGGTGTACTGGTAGCATTGGAAGAACAACAGATTGCCGTACTTCAAATACTCCAACTCATCGTCAATGTAGAACCTTGGACGCTCGATAAACTTATCGGCTATGACCTTGAGTTGTACGATTTTCTTTCTCTTGCCTTTGTTGGCGTAGATTCGCTGGGGTTTCGGCAAACTCCACTTTTCCAGATAATCAAGAATGACGCTCTCCATCGGATTTGCGCTATTGATGAAAATGGAAAACCCCTCTTCGCAAAGCCAGCGATAGAGGGGATGGAATTTCTTATTCGTGATGGTACGATCGAAGTCCAGAACCACGATGGGAGACGATGCCTTATACACTCTGAGCAAATCGATCATGCTGTCTTTGTCGGCCTTGACGATCTCGTCGGCATCATCAAAGCTGAACTCACGAGTTACTTTATAGATACCTCGAAGCTGATTGGTCAGAAAGGTTATGTACGACATGAGCCCTCTGAACTGCATCATATCGAGATATCCGGCCAGCTCCTCCTCAGAGAAAATCTGATACACAAACAGGCTCTTCATCAGATGCTTGAGCCGGATGGTTTCCCGGCGGGTCAGCAGCGTTTTAGAAATACCATGTTTGTTGCACAGTTCTGTCGGCATCCCGGTCAGATAGTGCTCGGCGATGTTCACACGATCACAACCTTTCGGGTGAACAATGCGTAAAGACCGAGCGGGAGTATCAAGAGAACTGCGGTGCAGTCACGGTCTTCGATACTGGTTCCGGTGCTTGCAACCCAAAGGGCGATGGCACAGATCAGGATGATGCCAATTCCATAAAGGCGCTGCTCGAAAATCTTCCGCTTATACTGCGATTTCGACATGAGCAAACCCTCCGTTTCTTTTGATGGTGCAGGATAAGAGACTTGAACTCTTACGCTAAGAGCAGCGGTACTTGAAGCCGCCGTGTCTACCAATTCCACCAATCCTGCATGGTGCGCCAAGTGGGACTCGAACCCACGACCACCGCCTTAAAAGGGCGGTGCTCTACCAACTGAGCTATTGGCGCATGACTTACCGATAGTTACGCTGGCGAATAATCAGACCGTGAAAGTTCTTCATCTCACGAATCTGGTTATCGGTGAAAGTTCCGCAGGTGTAATACCCGTCCTCAAACCAAAGTTCCTTAAACATCAGTAAAACCTCCCGGAGAAAGAAAAAGCCACCAGTGAGCGAAAACTCCTGGTGGCTTAGTCGATCTGATATGCTGTTGTATTAGATAGGAGTAAGCAAACCATGGAAAGTGAATGTCAACCTGACCTTGTTCGCTTTCAACGGATAGATTTCCGTGTTGCTTGCAAACTCCGACGCTCTGGAAAACCCTTCGATATCAACAATGTCCAGAGATACGCCCTCAACTCGGACAACTCCGACATTGGCATCAAACTCGTGCTGCTTGCACTCGACCTTGGCTTCGCTGTTGGTTTCCCGCAAAACCTTTTTAATCATGGCGCAAGAGAACCGCATTTGCTGAACTCGTGGGTAATTCAGAATAGATACTTCGTTTCTGGGGAGTGTTTTGAGATACTCGATTAACGCATCGATCTCGGCAAAATCCGTATCATTAAACTCCTCGGACTCAAAGCACTTTTCAAAATCCTCCAACATTCCACCTCCCTTGATTGTAGGAAAAACCTGGCACAGCATGACTGTGATAAACCTCTTATTATAGTATAATCGGACTTCGTCCTTGTGTCAATTTGCAGATTATACAGTTCCTTGCGTGCCAAGATATCCACTCTGCGTTTACACAGGCTTGTGACTGTTTATCGAAAACTCGATAAGCCGCATTAGACAGAGTTGGCTTCCACCTCATTTAACGCTGCTGCCTCAGAATACAGCGCACCAACCCTCATTGATAAAAACCCGTTCGGGTATAATTCAGATCATAAAACCCGACGGTACACCCGTTAGGGTATAGTTTGGTAGCCCGTAGGAGAGTCGAACTCCTGCCTCTGGATTGAAAATCCAGCGTCTTGACCGCTTGACTAACGGGCCATAAGCCGGTTACACCAGACCGGCTACGAAACAGGCCATCGAGAAAAACCCGATGGAGAACGGAACGGTGAACCGAACGATACTCTGGATACGAGCATTACGCCGTTCAGCCTGACGGCGACGGCGACGGGCGCACTTTGCGCTATACGCCATGGCTCTCGCTTCTCTCTCAGACATACTCTATTACCTCTCTTTCGCAGTATCAAGGGCGGCGACCGTGATTGCATGAGTTACAGCGATTGCGCATCTATCACACTCGATACGCATACCACGCTCACAGCATACCCGACAGGAATACTTGAAACTCCGATTGGCTTCGTGCTTGTTGGACGCTTCATACTGCAACTCCACGCCAACCTGCTCAAATTTAGTCACGGTAGCACCTCCAATATTCAGTTCTCTCTGCTCTGCGTTTACACGGGCTGGCAACCGTTTGGGAAACCCAAGCCGCATTAGAGATGGCACCCTCTATATTTTCAATATCCGCTGATACAGAAAACTCCTGCACGGGTGCCGAATACAGGAAATTCTGCATCGGCTTTAGGCAGCTTGTTGCTGCCGTCACCACCTGATACTCGCTCAGGCAGAAGCCATCCATGGGCAAGGTTGCCGAAAACTCGGATTAGCCCTCTGGAAAGAAAACCGCCGACAGAAACTCCATCGGCGGCTTATCTACAATAGATCAAAAACTCGGACTTTCGATAACATTGGTCACAACTGTGCGACCACTCAGAGCTTCTCGCGCTAAAACCCACGCCTCATCAATACCCGAAGCATTGACGAAGCAAGTGGGCAGGTTAGGGTTATACCCATAACCAAAAACCGCATACCGCCTCATTAGGCGTCTTTCTTGGTCTTGAAGTCCACCTCATAGGTGGCGCCGGGAGTGACGATGCGATGGCAGACCTCAGCCAAATAGTTACGGAAGTACCGGTGGTTGGCACAGGTCACGGTCAGAGCCTTGCGGTTCTTCTTGGAATAGACAGACATCAGATAATTGACATCGTGAGAGGTGGCCTTATAGTCGCCGCCCAACATAGCGGTGACAACGGTCTGCAGGGTCTTGAGCAGGTTGGTCTTGCTGGTGGGGTTCTTGCCCATGTCAAACTCACGGGCGATCTCGCTCATAGCGTAACTGTCATTGACAGCCTTGGGGTCGATGCCGAGGTCGACGCACTTCTGCGCAGTCAGCAGGAAGTTCATCTTCATGGCGATATGGCTCCAATTCTCATTGGCGCCGATAGAGCCACAATACTTGTGGAGCTTGAGCAGGTCGATCTGGCGTTCCTTGTCGATGATGGAACGGACGGGAACCTTGTCATCACCCTTTTTCTCGTCCTTGACGCCGATAGTCACAAAGGACAGGGTCTTGACGGCGGTGAGCATGGGGTCATCGGAGTTCTTGCAGTCCTCGAAACACATATCACGGACTACGGCGGTGTACTCGTTGATCTTCTCGGTGATAGCAGCATCGGCCTTTGTGGCCTCCTCATACTTGCCGCCCTGGATAGCCTCGTTGTAGTCCTTGACAAGGGCTTCGGCTTCAGACCGCAACTGCGCCAATTTGGCAATGTTTTCTTCTCTGGTCATTTTGAAATGCCCCTTTCATAGATTTTGGGTGATGGTTTATCACTCAAGAAAGCCGCCGAAAATCCAGCCTTAGCGGGAAAGTCGGCGGCTCTATCAATGATAAACTCAACACTCGTGGGTGACACCGGCTCTGCACTCAGCCCAATGGGAACATATCTGCCCCATTCAGCCGTTGCAGTATCTAACGGTGTGCGCATCATTCCTAATACTCACCCGTGTTGAGGAATTTGCTTTTATTCGCAATACTCAATCAAATCCGACTTTCATATCTTAATGCCCTCATTACCGGCTCCTCGGAGCACTTCACCCTTGGGTGGATAACTCGGACAATACTACTTGCCCTCATTGACCTTTCTCGTATAGTCATCAGTTCCGCAAGCCGCGTTTAGGCTCATAGACACAAACCTCCGGGGATTTTCACTATCTCGTACCTATGGCCTAACTCCATAGCACCGGCGACGGCGGCCTTTAGCCGCAAAACTGTGATTTATAGTCCCTCAGTCGGACATTCTGTGCGGCCCGTCCGCACTCCATGGCTAAACCATGGCCGCTCACCTTTTGCGTTGGTGAGTTACGGCAAGGGGTTTTCACCCTTGCACCCCTAACCGCAAAGGGGGGTCACCCTTGCCCGAAGTGGGGCGGCGGTGTCGGGGTGGCAAGGTCTGCCGCTGTCCTCGCCAGAGGGCAAAGGAAAAGCGGGGGCATTATCTGCCCCCGCCGTTGTGCGGTGTGTGTTCAGTTTTCGGCGGTCATTTCTGCCCACATGGCAGGGGTGAAGCCGATTTTCTCCGCCTTTGCCTGTACCTGTTTCAACACTCGCCCGACATTGTTCGGGTCAATGCCCAAGTAAGTCCCGATTGCTTTCTTGCCGTAGCCACGCATACGCAGGTTGACAACGGTCAACTGACGGTCGGACAGGTTGAGGGCGGCAAGGGTCTTTTCGTAGGTGTCAACGGTGGCGGGGTCGGCGGTGTAGTGTCCGTCTCGGTCATAGCCGCCAAGGTCTGCCCATTTCTGCAAGCGGTGGTAGATGGTGTCAAGGCCGTCGGCGGTGACATCTTCAATGTAGGTGTATCCGTTGCGGGGGTCGGTCTGCATGGCTCGGCTGTTCTGAATGGCTCGACGTACTGCCTTGTACACCTCTTGAATAGGGGTGGTTTCCTCGTCCCGATATGCGGCGCTGTCCTCGGTGCGGATATACACCTTGCGGGCAAGGCGGCGGACGGTGTACGGGGTGTCAAGCCAAGGGGCGGCGGGGTCTGCGTGTTCTGCCGCCTGTTCAATCAGGGCGGCGGCGGCGGTGTTCACAAGGTCAAGCCCGTCGGAAAGGGTTTCCCCGATAAGCTCACCAAAGGCGGCAAGGGCGGCGGGGTCTGCCGTTTCCGTTACCATGTCCCCGTCTGCGTTGTAGCGGGTGCGGGTTGCCTTGTCTGCGGCGGTGCGGGTGTTCTCCAACAAGTGCAAGTCGTGGAACAGTCCCCGCTTGAGGTTGAGCAGTGCGGGGTTGTTGCCGCTGTTGCTTACGCTGTCCTGTTCGGCGGCGTTCTTGCGCTGAGGGTCAATGCACTTGTTGAGACAAGCGGCGGCAATTGCGGTGGACAGGTCGAGCAGTGCGGCGGTGTAGTCCGTCCCGCTTGCTATGCCCTGTTCAAAGTCCCGTTTGAGGGTTTCAAAGTCCTTGCGGGTTGCGGTGGTGTTGGTGGTGTTGGTTGTCATGGTGTTCCGTCCTTTCTGTTGTGTGCGGCTGTCCCCGTGTGGTGTGGTGTTGGTGGGTGTGCCGCCGTGGTGGGTATCTGACATTAGACATGATAGCACACCCCCGCCACAATGTCAACATAATTTTTCCGTTGATGTGCTGACCATATCCGCAAAGGGGGGTCACCCCGCCGCCGTGGTTGTCTACCGCTGTTCTGCCGTGGTGGTCTATGTTGCAATTTCACACTATGCAACATAGGGGGGTGGTTATGGTATTTTCACCCCCTCGCAGAGTGCAGAACTGTGGTAGTCGCTATTTCTCCCACATACTCCCTCAAAATACTCCCTCCTCTCCAAACCATTGATATTACTGAACTTTTGCTTTGTGATCCCAACGAGATTTTGTTGGTTAAGCCTTTTGCGTGAAGCTGATCCTCACCAGAAGATAAGGGGAAACAAAGAAAAAGGCTTAACAAAGCAACATTGACTTTGCCCTTAAAATCATCAGAAAAATGCAAAGAAATCTATTTAATTATGTTGACAAAGCAGGTGTTATCTGCTATAATATGACCATAATAAAATAACTCAAAAGGAGATGAAAATAAGATGGCAAAGGTGATCCAGTTCATACCTCGATCAGAGCTTCAAGAAGACAAGTCCATAGACATGATGGCGATCCGCTCTAATGTCCGTAAGCTGAAAGCTGGTCTCATTGCCCCAGCCACCGAAGACACTTCCTGCGAACTGGCCGCTGAGCACACCTCCGAGCCTATCAAGGATATGGAGGACATCAACCGAATCTCCAGATACTTAATTGGTGAGGAACGCTACAGAGACAATATGCTGTTCATCGTAGGCATCAACTTCGGCTTGAGAGTAAGTGACCTGCGGATGCTTCGGTTCTCCCATCTTATCAATGAAGAATGTGTGTTCAAAGACAGTTTCGCCATTCTGGAGAAGAAGACCAAGAACACCCGTAAGCATCAGCGTAACCGCTACATCACCATCAACACGGCAGTCATCGAGGCTGTCACCCTGTACCTTGAAAACACACCTGATGTTAAGCTCAGTGATTACCTGTTCCGTTCTGAGAGCAATCGTGGTTCTGGTGAGAATACTCCCATCCACCGTAACTCCATTGACCGGATCATGAAGGGTATCGCCAAAGACTTAGGTCTTGGTAACAAGATGGCTACCCACTCACTGCGTAAGACCTTTGCTTACCATCAGATGGTAATGAGCAACAACGATCCCCGTAAGCTCCTGCTTCTCCAGAAGATGTTCGGACACTCCTCCGCAGCACAGACGCTGGATTACATCGGTATTACTGGTGAGGAGATCGAGGAGGCTTACCGGAAGCTGAACCTGGGCAGTCAGACTTGCAACTACCTCGTAGACAGCAGACTGATGGAGCAGGAAGTCAGCGTCGGCTAAGGTCGGTCGAAGCTCAAAAATGCACCTTGAAAATCGAATAAAGCAAACCTATAGAAAGCGATCCCAAAAGCAGTTTTTGTACACACGCTGTGTACAAGAAAAAAATTTAGCCCTTGTGGCACAAGGGTTTCAGGCTTTCAACTTATTAAGTATAATAAGTCTCCTGCGGAGACCATACAAACGGACAAAGCGGATGCTTGCATCCGATGAAACAAACGCAAACGCGTCGCCCTTCCTGTGTACAAGAATTGGCGAGGCAAATCAACATATAGAAAGGTGGTGAGATTTACTTGAGACATATCACGATTGTGGATGCTCGAATGGGTCGAGGCAAGTCCTCCGCAGCCATTCGATACATGAACCGCTATAAGGGTAAGCGGTGCTTCCTCTATGTCACTCCGTATCTGACGGAGGTAGATCGAGTATGTGAGCTGTGTAACTTCGAGGAGCCCAACTGTGACTTTATGAGTAAGTCTTCCCAGCTCAAGGCGATGATGCGGCGCCGGTGTAATATCGCATCGACCCACGCACTGTTTACCCTGATGGATGATGAAGCCCTGGAACTGGCGAGAGAGAACGGCTACAGTCTCATCGTGGACGAGAGCATCCAGATCATCCAGAGCGTTCCGGTCTCCCCAAAGGATAAAGAAATGATGATGGCGCACCTCATGGAGGTCAACGAAGAAGACGGCATGGTGTCCTGGGCGGACGATACCTATGAAGGTAAGTTTGAAGGTTACAAGCAGATGGCCGACACCGGCACCCTCTATCACTGTGCCGGAACACTGTATGAGGTAATGAACCCGAAGCGGTTCCTTCCCTTTGAGGAAGTATTTATGCTGACCTACCTGTTTGACGGCCAGCTCCAGAAAGCCTACTTCGACTACTACGGTTTCGACTATACGGTGATCGGCGTGGAGCAGGACGAGCGGGGCTATTACTTCTCCGACCGTCCCGACAACCCGCCGCCCATCGACTACTCCGGCCTTATCCATATTACTGGCGAGGACGAGGATGCCATGAACAGAAAGATGAATGAGATTGGTAATGGCCGCACGGCGCTGTCCGCAAGCTGGTTCAAACGGCGTGGCAAAGCCCACGATGATGTCAAAACGCTTAAGCGCAATATGCGGAACTTTTTTGACTGCAAGACGGAGAGCAGATCAGACACCCGTCTGTGGACGACATTTAAGGATTGCGAGGAGTGGCTACTCGGCCCGAGGAACAGATACGCATCCAACTTCCTGTCTCTGAACGCAAGAGCGACCAACGCCTATAAGGGCGCCGACTGCGTGGCCTATCTGGTCAATCGCTTCGTTGACCCCAACATTGCGAAGTTCTTCGCAACCAAGGACATCAAGATCGACTCTGACCAGTTCGCCCTGTCAGAGATGCTGCAGTTCATCTGGCGCAGTGCCATTCGAGACGATAAGGAAATCAACCTATACATACCCAGTCGCCGCATGAGAATGCTGCTGACCGACTGGATCAAAGATACAAGTAATGGAGGTAACCATAGTGAGCAAGAGATTTGATGAAGCAATTACGAGGGGATGCTTGGCGTCCCCCGAAGAATATACATACGACTACCCAACCATGGAAGATGATGATGAAGCCATTGAGGCGTTCATCGAGAAAAAGCGGCAGGAATACTACCGGGAATGGTTTAGTTATGTAAAGGATTTCGAGTAAATCTTTCTTTTTTAGTTCTATCAACATAATAAAATAACTCGCAAAGAGGTGAAGTAAACTGGCAAAGCAATTAACCTGTCAGAAGTACATCTATAAGCTGCACAGCAGTCGCCTGCGTAAGGCCAAGTGGCAGCTTACGCTTCCCATTGCGGAAGCCCGCCGGAACGACGAACTCATCTCACTGGCGGACAGTCAGGTGCTTCGATGGCTGGACGAGCTGAACGGCATCACTGACGCAGACGCCAAGGCCAGAGAGATCAAGGGGCAAATTCGCCGTCTGAGAAAAGAGCAGAGCAGCCTGCAGAACAGACGCCAGATCAAGAAGCTGTATGAAGAGCTCGACTCCATCCAGTTCAAGCCTGACTATCTCTGTGTGATTATGGACAGAGAGAAAGATTATATCCGAGCCTGCAAGGGTTTTACCATCAACGGCATTCGATATCATCGTCTTTTGGGAACGAACGGCGGTGTCAAGAATGAGACCATCGTGTTTATCAGCGACCGTCACGGAGATGAAATCCGCAGACGCATCGACAATGGTCGCAACCCGAATAAGGAAATGGTGGCAGCAAAGTTGGAAGCCTATAAGGCGCTGACCTGTAGCGCATCCAATCCGGTGTCCATGCCCAATGGTGTTTTGGTGGTCAATGACTGTGAAACACAGTTCCTGTCTGACATCATCTACATCAATGATGAACTGGACGGCGAACCGGTTATGGAAGACCGCCCCAATGTAATGGTGGACTTAAACGAGTCTGATGGCTACGGCATTATGCTTCCCAGTCTGGCAGACAGATGGGCAGAAGAAATTGGCATTGACTACCGACCCAGCGGCGTGAACACACGGTTCTCATGGGAAAAGGGTATGGTGTTCTGCTTTGACTTCCTGGAGTTTGCCGAGAAAGTGGTGGGCAATTATCTGGTCAAGGATGCGTGGGGCAACGAACACGATATCCGAAATGTGGAGCTGATCCTGACTACCTCCATGGTGAAGCTGTGGGATTCCTATGATAGCTGTGACGATTATCTGCGCAACTGCATCGAGAATGGCTATTCCTTTGGTATTGCCAAGGTTTGTCCCAAAACACTTGAGTCAGAGCGTAATCTGAACTACCAGTTCATCCAGAGCTATGACTTGAGCGAAGAGGATATCGACGAACTGATTGCCCCCACAATGGACGAGATCAACGACATTCTGTATGCAGACTACCATAAGACGGTGTTGTTCTTAAAGGGTATGGGAATCAATGAGGACAATGTGGAAAGCATCGAGGATGATTACATCAAGGCGCTGATGGTGGAACCGAGAATGATCGACGACCCCTATGTGCAGAGCAAGGTCTATCAGCTCATTAAGAACCGTATCAACGAAGCCAAGGTGGGCGTTATCAAAGTACACGGCAACTACTCTATCGTGTCCGGTGACCCCTACTCTCTGTGTCAGAGCATCTTCGGTCTGGAAGTCACCGGCATTTTGAAAAGCGAGGAAATTTACAACGGATACTGGGCAGAGAACGGAGCCGAGCACCTGGCCTGTTTCCGAGCGCCCATGACTTGCCACAATAACATCCGAGCCGTAACTGTCAACCGCTCCGAGGAAGCAAAACACTGGTATCAGTACATGACCACTTGCACCGTTTTCAACTCATGGGATACTGCGGCTCACGCACTGAACGGTATGGACAAGGATGGTGACCTCGTTATGCTGACAGACAACCGTGTGCTTGTAGATAACCTCCGCCCGCTCCCCGCACTGATGTGTGTACAGCGCAAGGCCAAAAAGAAGATCGTGCGGGAGGAAGATTTCGTCCGGGCTAACATCGACAGTTTTGGTGATGATATTGGCAAGACGACCAACCGCATTACCTCCATGTTCGAGGTGCAGGCCAAATATCCAAAGGACAGCGAGGAATATAGGATACTTGACTATCGTATCAAGTGCGGACAGTTGTTCCAACAGAACGCCATTGACAAGGCAAAGGGCATTATCGCTAAGCCGATGCCCAAAGAGTGGTTTGACCGCCACCATGCTCTGATGATTGAAGACGAAAGTCTGCGACGCATCTATCTTTCCATCCTGGCTGATAAGAAGCCGTACTTCATGAGGTATATCTACCCCGACCTGATGAAGCAATACAATACATACATCAAGAACACCAACAAGAAAGCACAGCGTGAGTTCTCTATGTCGATTGACGAAATGCTTGAGAAAGACCCCGCTGAGCTTAGTGAGAATGAGCAGGAGTTTGTCCGCTACTACCTGACCTGTATGCCTGTTGGTATCAGCGACTGTGTGACCAATCGTATCTGCCGCAAGTTCGAGGACGCATTTGACGGATATGTGGGGCGACACAACTCAGAGACAGAGTTTGACTACACCATGATGAAGAGCGGTGCTGAGTACAGCCATTCACAGTACAATGCGATCTTGCGGCTGTTCGATGATTACAATCGTCGCGTTCGTGACTATGCTGTGTTCGCAAGTCGTGAGCGCATCGACAGTGATGAAGCCATCTCCCATATGTACATGATGAAGTTAGAGTTCAGAAATGCGTGTGATGCAGCCTGCTCGAATGCGCAGAGTCTCTGCGATATCCTGCTGGATATCTGTTATCAGAGAAGCTGCACCAAGCGGTTTGCTTGGAATATGTGTGGAAAAGAAATTATCGGCAATCTCTTACAGAAAAACGGTAATCGTATCCACTTCCCTGTGTTAGACCAGGAAGGCGCCATCGAGTTTGGCGGAAACAGATTTTCGTTTTATGAAAAAGAGATTGGAGTGATCGAGTGAGTATAGCGTTGAACGAGCGTGAATGGGCGGAGGCTGCGATTGCAAACCGCCAGCTCGGAAAGAAACCGGTGGAAACACTGAGCCGTGTAGCACGGTATTATTGCCAGAGTGAGAAGTACAAGAAAAGAGAGGTACGGGCAAAGCTGGAGGACTTCCTTCTCCAGTGTGACCCCGGAGTGGTTTTAGTGAAATGGGCGGATACGATTGACCGGATCGTCCCTGCCTCGGACAAGTACCCTCTGATTGAACTGGAGGGCGTTGATATTACGGAGGCAGAACTGCAGACAGTGCGCAGCCTTGAGGGAAAGCAACTGCAGCGCCTTGCCTTTACTTTGCTGTGTGTAGCCAAATATTGGGATGCCACACAGCCAAAGAATAACGGATGGGTGAATACAGCCGACAAAGAAATCATGAAGATGGCAAACATCAATACATCCATCAAACGACAGAGCCTTATGCTTCACGAGATGAAGAACGCCGGACTGCTGCGTTTCAGCAAGCGAGTCGATAGCTTAAATATCCAGGTGAAGTTTATCAGGGCGAATAGCCCTGTGGCGATACATATCTCCGATTTCCGCAATCTTGGCAACCAGTATCTCCTGTATTGCGGAGAGCCTTACTTCCAGTGCGCACTGTGTGGATTGACAATTAAGAGCAAGGGTCATGGCCTAAAGTATTGCCCTGATTGTGCTGCAGAAATGTATGTGAAGAAGTCTGTGGAGTCGGTGATGCGAAAACGCAGTAACCAACGCATTTGAAATGAAACTGTTTGAAATCTGGAACGCCCTCTATCCCTTGTGCCACAAGGGGTAGGGGCGCACTTGATGAGTGCATTAACTTGAGGGAATATATACATTTTTGCCTCGACAAATATACATAAAAATTTGGAACAAAGGATGATGAAAAATTGATCGCAATTTCCGTTGATGAAAAGAAGATTATTCGTGAGGAGTGTCCCCAGGTTCATATCGTCAGAACGATGAAGCAGCGTTCTAAGCGCCATCGTTACTACATGGCAGAAGAGCCTGCGGCTATGCGGGTGCTGCGCTGTCTGCGTGGCGAGCCTGAGCGTCCTCGGAGAAAGGGAGTGTAAGCCATTACCAGTACAGCAAGCTACAAAGAGATGCGTGACATCGTGATTGGCAAGCTGGTTGACCGCACCATTGATGATGATTACGAGGAACTGAGTGAGCGTCTGTTTGGTGAGGGCAACTGCTTCAATTCGAGCGAAGTCCGCAAAAGAATGTATGGCATGAAGGCCATCATTGAAGCTATCGAGCGTGATGGCGAAGCTGCCATTCAGGACGAAGATAAGCTGTCCGTATTAGACAGCAAGCGTTTTGAGCTGCAAAAAGAGCGTCAGAAGTTCTTCGACCAGCGCAACGCACTGAACAAGCTGCTCCGTGAGCGTTCCCGCCAGGAGGAGCTGAATGAGATTTTGACCGAGGCGGTTATGTCCGGCAACCTGCCGCAACTCAGCTACCAGCGTGTTGAAATCGAACCCACCGATAACGATCTTCTTGTCAGTTTGAACGACATTCATTATGGAGCCAATGTTCAGAACTACTGGAATACATACAACTCTGATGTCTGCCGTGAGATGATGTGCAGATATCTTGATCGCATTATTGCTATTGGCGAGACCCACCGAAGCGAGAATTGCATTGTGTGGGCAAATGGCGACGAGATAAGCGGCAATATTCACCAGTCGATCACTGTTACCAACAAGGAAAATGTGATCGAACAGATCAAGGGCGTGTCCGAGTTGATTGCAGAGTTCCTTGCCGAACTGAGCAAACATTTCAGACAGGTCGTGTTCGTCAGTGTTGCCGGTAATCACAGCCGCATTGACCCGAACAAAGACCGTGCGCTTGTAAGTGAGCGGTTGGACGATCTCGTCGAGTGGTATCTTGGCGCAAGGCTGCAGAACTTTGAGAATGTCCAAATCGGTATCGGCTCAGAGAAAGTGGACGATACGATGTACCTGATCGACATTCGTGGCAAGACTTACTGTGGTGTCCATGGTGACTTTGACGGTAGCGCCAGCAAGGTGCAGTCTTTGCAGACAATGGCAAGAAAACCTTTATACGCAGTTCTCTCCGGCCATCTCCATCACAACAAGATGGATGAAGTGCAGGGTGTGAAGACAATCATGGCAGGAAGTTTCCTCGGCATGGACGACTACTGCGTTCAGAAGAGAATCGTAGGCAGAGCCGAACAGATGGTTTGCGTGTGTGACGCAGATGGTGTGCGGTGTTCCTACGGCATCCCTCTCCAGTAAATCTACTGGGCTACCCTTTCGGGGGTAGCCCTTTTTACATTCCTCTTTAGCTCAGTTGGTAGAGCGCTTGACCGTTAATCAAGATGCCGCAGGTTCGAGTCCTGCAGGAGGAGCCATATGGGCAGGTGGTAGAGCGGCAATTACACCAGACTGTAAATCTGGCGCTTAACGGCTTCGTTGGTTCGAGTCCAACTCTGCCCACCAGATCACACTCCGGTGACCTACGGGTTCTGGGGTTTTATGGCCTGTTAGTCAAGTGGTTAAGACGCCGCCCTCTCAAGGCGGAGACATGGGTTCGACTCCCATACAGGCTACCACATATATTGCGGGATAGAGCAGCGGTAGCTCACCGGCCTCATAAGCCGTTGGTCGGGGGTTCAAATCCCCCTCCCGCAACCAAGTAAGCGAGCTGGTCGAAAGACCCCGGTTCACCAAATGCCGGGGAGATTCCCCGTACAAACAAAGAAAGTGAGGTGGCTTTGTGCCAAGAAAGACAAAACAAAATGATATCACAAGCCCCGAGCTTTTGAGTCAGATCAATCCTGAGAACCAACGACTGAAACAGGATTTTATTTCCTATTTGCAGTCCATTCAGCGCAGCCCGAAGACGATCAATGGATATTCCAACGACATTGATATCTTCTTCGTTTGGAACTTGCTGTATAACGGCAACAAGTTCTTTCCCAAAATTTCCAAGCGTGATTATGCGGCCTATCAATACTGGCTTATCAACGAGAACGGAAATTCTCCGGCCAGAGTGAGGCGGCTCAAGTCCACAATCTCTTCCATGAGCAATTATGTGGAGAACATTCTGGATGACGAGGAAGAGTTCAAGGGGTTCCGCTCTACTATCCGAAAGATCGAAAGCCCTGCCATGCAGCAGGTGCGAAAGAAGACCGTGTGGAGTGACGAAGCGCTTGACGAGCTTCTTGACAAGCTGTCTGCGACTGGTCAGCACAAGAAAGCCTGTATGCTGGCGCTTGCTATGTGCAGCGGCAGACGAAAGGCAGAGCTTTGTCGTTTCAGTGTTGACGACTTCAAGGACGAGAACCTTGTTTGCGGCGGCGCATTGTATAAGACCAGCGAGCCGATCCAAACCAAAGGCTTCGGTCTTGGCAAGTATATCTACTGCTATACACTGGCGAAAAAGTTTAAGCCATATCTGGACGCTTGGATGGCCGAGCGTGAAGAGCGCGGTATTGAAAGTAAGTGGCTGTTCCCGTCAGGCGATGATCCCACTGAGCAAATCAGTGATACCACGCTCAACAGTTGGGCAACAACTTTCAGCCGTATGACTGGTGAGGACTTCTATTGGCACTCACTGCGGCACTACTTCACAACGCATCTGGCGAAAGCTGGATTGCCGGACGGAGTAATCCAGGAGATCGTTGGATGGGAGTCTGCCGATATGGTTCGTGTCTATAAGGACATGAGCGCAGAGGAGCAGATTGCACAGTATTTCGGTGAAGATGGCGAAATCAGAACCGATGTCCAGCGCTCAGTCTCCGATCTGTAATTGAAAGGAATGAACGAAAAGGATGAATGTATATAAGAGCGACTTTATCAAGCAGCTCATGGATAAATACGGCTACACCAAATCCTCTGCCACAAGTTTGGTAGAGGATTTTTGGAGCGTACTCACAGACAACCTGGAACAGGGCAACGCCGTTTTTTTCTATGGGTTTGGCTGTTTCGATATCATCGAAAGAAAAGCCAGAGCCTGCACCAATCCTCAGACAAAAGAGCGGTGCAGTATCCCGGCTCATTGGGTTCCCCGTTTTTATCCCGGCAACACCATTAAGCGTGCTGTGAAAAAGTGGGAGGATAACGAAAAAAGGGGGTTGTCTTAAATGGCAGATACCCCCAAAAGAAAGCGGCTTGAAAAAGTGCCGCAGGATACTATGCCGGTAACCAACTCGAAGTTTTTCTGCAGCAGATGCGGTACAGCATTTAGCAGGCAGAAAGGTTACTTTCCTGTAAGCCATAGCCCCATGTACCGTGGCACAGGATATCTGCCATTTTGCAATGATTGTTTGGACACGATGTTTGACGAGTACAGACAGTTGCTTGGTAGTGACCGTGAAGCCATGCGCAGAATGTGCATGAAGCTCGACCTGTACTGGCATGACTCTATCTACGACATGGTAGAACGCACTGCAGGAGTGAACTCCAAGGTGCGCAACTATATTGGCAAGACCAACATCATCCGCTATATCGACAAGTCATTTGATGACACGATTGCTGATGAAGAGCGCAGCGGTATCAGACAGACTGCTTTACAGGATGATGGCGTTCAGCAGGGGTACTTGCCCGAAGAGGCAGAAGAAGAGATTATTGACATCCCGGAAGATGTGGTTTTGTTCTGGGGCCCCGGATACACGCCCAAGATGTATCTTGAACTGGAAGAGCGTAAGAAATACTGGATTTCCAGATTCCCAACCGGATACAACTTTGACATCGGCGAGGAAGCGCTGATCCGCCAGATTTGTAATCTGGAGATCGACATCAACCATGATCGAGCAGCGGGCAAGTCTATTGATAAGAATGTCAATACACTGAACACGCTGTTGGGTAGTGCAAACCTGAAACCTACACAGAAAAAGGATGATGGTGCCGATGCGGAACTTGACAATATGCCGTTTGGCGTTGGTATCCGAAAGTGGGAAAACACTCGCCCAATTCCTGAACCAGACCCTGAACTGCAGGATGTGGACGGTATTGTCCGATACATTACAGTTTGGTTCCTTGGTCATCTATGTCACATGGTTGGCATCAAAAATACATACTGCAAGTTATATGAA
>OHNO01000506.1_pt1 | contig 21204 bp, 19 predicted proteins | sample 1569521 | NCBI WGS metagenome assembly OHNO01 (sample SAMEA3879604, study PRJEB24766) | human gut metagenome | biome: human-associated habitat; feature: feces | place: USA | collected 1985/1987
GCTTCCTCCTCCGTCTTCGGCTTGCCGAACTCCATGCCCAGGAATCGGTAATAACTGCCATCCTTGTTCTCTTCCTGGAGAATTCTTTCCGTCTCCGCATGGACGGCGCCTTCATGAGCGCCGTAGGAAGCGCCGCCGCGGTTCACACCACGGATCAGGTCAACGGCCGCGCGGGCCCGTTGCAGGCTGCCCGTTACCTTCTCGGCCTGTCCATACCGTGTTGCCTTCTCCATCATATCAGGGGAAAGGGTCTTCCCCTGCAGGACGGCTTCCGGAAGCGCTGTTTCCAGCTCCCGGCCAAACTCTTCCAGGCCGCGCTGAAACTCCGCCTTCTTCTGCTGGTAATCAGCATACCTCTTGCGTGTCTTGCTGGAAAAATCCTGCCACACAGCGCGGTGGGCTTCCCCCATATCCTTAAACCGCGGCGCTTCCTTGCCTTGCCGGGTCCAGTACAGATACGGATCTGCGGCCTGATCCACCCCAAACAGAGAAACGCATACATCCAGCCCCAGACAGGCTTCTTCATCGGAGGTAGTAGGAATTTTCAAGCCTTCTGCTTTCACCAACCCTTTTGCTTCTTCGTCAGAGTCATCCCCCAAGGCCAGCGCGGAAAACACCTTCAGGCGACTTTCGTCGGGCCGGAACTCCGGAAGCTTCCGGGAACCCGGCACCTGTCCCCAGTCCTGCAATGAAGTAGGGGCGTCATTCTCCTGCAAATGGTCAAGGGACTCGGGAAGAAGGTCGGAATGTTTCGCCTCCTGCGCCAACGGAAAAAAATCTGTTTCAAACATGGTTATCTGTTAAGCTTTAAGTTGAAAATAATACTCGGAAACTCCCTTCACCCAGTGGGAATTCAATCCCTTGGGATCGTTGGAAGCTCCGGGGGGAGCGTACTTCTTGCCAATGGCTTCAATCGTCGTCAGCCCCTGGCCCAGGTAGTTGCGGGCGAGTTGCCGAGCCATGTAGTCAATGCCGGCCTCGACCGTTTCAAATGACCGCGGGCCTCCTCCGTTCGGACTCACGCCCATGGCATTCTTCTTGTTTCGAAAAGCAGAGCTGGTTCCGTTACCCGTTTCATGAATGGCAATAGCCATCAACAAATCAGGATCCACGCCGTACCTCTCCCCGGCCCGCCGGAAAGCGGGCTCGTACTGCTGAAGAGCGGGGGAAAGCACTTGGGCGGCCTTTTGAGGGGAGGAAACAGGTTGGTTCAGCACATTGATTGCGCCTTGTCGCTGAGGAGCATAAAAACTCTCCTGATCCTCGTGAAGCTGTCTGGCATAAGCCGTAGCGTCCTCCGGAGAATCGAACACGCCCAAGTGTTTGCCCGTCTTCTTGAACTGCTTCACGGCATCGTCATCGGAAAGAACCTTGCCGTTCTCGGAAACGGTAGGAATCAGGTATTCTTTCCCGTCCATTTCCACGGAAATAGAACGCACTGTACTAATGGAGCCGTCGGAGTTGCGGACGACGGGGCGGGAGCTTAAATCAATATTACCGGGTTCGATCATGCCGGGAACCTCTTCTGGAGCAAACCGGACGGTCGCATTCCCTTTATCCCCCGCAAGCATGATCAGGCGGTTGCCGTACTCGTCGCCGGAAAATTCAATGCCCCTGTTGGGGCCTTCATAAAACCCTACCACAGGAACTTCGTTGTAAGCTTTGGATTGGTCCATAGTGGCTTTTAGGCAGGGGCGGCTTCCGTACTTCTGAACAAGCTTCTGGTACATCTCCTTGGGCACATAGGCCCCGGCACGCCTGCCTGTCACAAAAGACATGGACACGGCCAAGGGGGCACTGTCCTTCACTACCTCTACCTGCGGCGTGTAGGGAACTTGTTTTTCTTGGTAATCCTTCCACTCCTTGTTTTTCCGGTCGATGAAATCTTTTCCGGAACCCAGTGCCTGTTCCCTGGTATCTCCCACCTGGGCCTCGCTGTCGAAAGCACGAGAAATCTCCCTGGACTTTTCGACAATACTCAAATTCTTCTGCTGATTGTATTCGTTCAAATCCCTGGCCTTCTCGGCCGCAAGCAGGAAAATCTGCATCCGGTCATCATGAATGCTCGCTTCAGGATTCCGTTCTCGCCAATACGCCATCTGGACGCGCACATGTTCCTCAATCTGGCTCTCCACCAGATTTCTGGCAGCCTCCTTCTCCTGAATCTTTTTCTTATCGCCTTTCCTGTACGCTTCCTCAACGGAAGCGGATCTGTTCGGAATATACGCATCATCCGGAATATGGCGCAACACCAGCCCAATATCATTCCTGCGGGCACCTTTGGCGGCATCCATCCGGGAATCCAATTTATCCATCACCACGGCTCGGATATATTCTTCATTTCCATCATAAGCTCCAAGCTTGGCCCACTTCTGTACTACTCTAGAGGCAATCTGTCTCGCTTCGTCCCGATCCTTGGGGACAGGCAATTTATCCAGCTCCATGCTGAACGCTCCCCGTATCTCCACCTTGTCCTGTTCCGTGATCCGTCCTCCGTTCTTTTGAGCATTGCGGGCCCATTTCCACATCTGTTCGGTAGCTCCGTTAGGAAGCTGTTTTTTCAGGGCGTCAATATTCTTCTTCTGAATATTACGGCGATCCTCTGCGGTTAAAGGGGCAGGAGTAGCTACATCGGACAGCCGGCTGCGTACCTCGCGTTTGGCCCGGTCCAAGTCAATGGGATTCAGATTATCATACAACCCTTTGTTAATGGCTGCTGCCGTGCGAACAGGATCAGCCGCCGCGCTGGAAAACAGGGCTGTTTTCAAATTCTCCTGTTCATTCGCATATCTGGATTTTCTTCCCTGAACAATTAGCAGTTGCCCTTTAGCAAAATCAATAGCCCCTGCTCTTACACCTTCATGAACAAGGTCTTCATACCATCCCCAATTATTCGTTTCTTCCGCCAGTTTCAAACTGGAATTCAAGGCCGTTTCCTGCTTCTTCCTCGCCACATCCTTGCCGCTGTCAAACAAATCATTCAACATCTTGTCCCCGGCGACAGATGCCTTAAAGCGCATCTTCCGGGCAAGGTCAGGATCCAGGATCCCGCTGCCTATCCCTTGCAGCCTCTTCAAATAAGGAGCCGCAAAATTCTTTAACGCCTTCTCGCTGAAATTCCCCCTCTCATCGAAAAACGCTTCCGGATCCCCGTCGGGAAGCTGCAGCCTCCTCCTGGCTTCACTGCCCACCTCGTCCTGCGTCTGCATCAGGATCCTTTCCTGCTCGAACTGCTTCGTGGAATCCTCCACTTCCACCATCTCCCGGAACACCCCGTCGATATTCTGTCCCACCTGGGCCACCCCCCGGCGCAGGGCATCCCCTGTCACATCGCGTGGCATGGGAACATTCACACTCGCCGGAGGCTGCACCCCCGGCCCGTTAATCAAGCTTTCATCTCTGTCCATAACCAAGCGCTTTCAAAAAACTCTTTTCCCACCCCTGGGACGTGAAGGAAGACATATACGGATTAAAAGCATTCGCGGCGGAACTACCCCAACCCATCCCATTCATGGCTCCTATCGTCGTATCCTTCCAAACGCCTGCGGGCTTCACCTCTCCGCTCTGGACATCTGGACGCTCATTCCATTCTACGGCATCATCATAAGCATTCAGCCCCCCATCAATCGCCCCAACCAAAGAACCGGCGCCGCTCAACCACATCCCCATGCGCGTACCCCTGGCCATGCTGCGGTATTGCGCGGCTTCCGCTTCCGCAGCCCTCATTGCCTCATCCCCCTGCCGGCGCAGACCGATAGCCTGATTCACCGCATTGATAGAACCCGTGCTGGACTCATGAGCCATGTCGGAAATCCGCTTCTCGTAAAGGCTGTTCACCGCATCGGCAGTCGCCGCCCCCGTCCCCTCGCTGGTAAAGCCGCTTCCTGCCGCCTGTGCTCTGGCGTTGCCAACCGCCCGGCGCTGATTCCCCCGCATGGTCATCATATTGGATCCCTCCACCAGAGCATTGGAGCGTGCCGCCTGTTCCACCCCGTTGGCCTGGCTGTAGGCCCTGTTCTTCGCCGCCTGGCCGTAGGCCAGCGTCTGCTTCTTCCTGGCATCATACCCGCTGGCCGTCACATCCGCGGCAAGCATATTACTGACAAACCCCATTTTAGCGTCTCCTTCTAAAAATATTCTGCTTCATGATGCGCGTGACAGGGTCGATCGCCTTGCTGCCGTCCTGCTGCCGGTCGGTAGCAATCGCAGACAGAAAGGCAGCCTGGGCCCGCTCTTCCAACGCCTGCTGAAGCCTGGCATTACTCGTCAGCGCCATGCACACCCTACAGGCCAGCAAACACACCACCGCGTCGCAAAACTCCGGCGCGTGATCCGGCAACGTCCCTCCCAGCGCCACCAGGTCGCTCTGGTAATTCACGCGCAACGTCTCCGGGCACTCGTCTTCGTCTATCAAGATACCTTCCGCCTGTAAGCGGGGGAGACGCACATCAACCCCGTCCTCCGTCCTCATACGGGTAATCTTCAGGCATCCGTCCGGGTAAGGAAACAAGGCCACTCCCGGCGCTACAACTGCGTTTCAGCACTGTTTCGCGCGCCAGAAACGTCCAATTAAAACGGGCGCACGCCGTCCGCAATACGGGATTGAACCATACGTCACACGGGTGCTGTGTAGGGGAATCCTTCTTATACTCCTGCGTCCCAATCAGTTGCAGGGCGAGAGTAAACACAGTATGCCTGTCCATGCCTGAAAGCATGGCAAGACAACTGCATCAAAGAAAGAGTGACGGTGTCACACAGCCGGAAACCTTACAACTCCGGCAGGGAATCCGCGGCGGACCGCAGCTGTTCTGCGGAGGGGCGGATGTACACGCTATGCACGGCGGAAGAATCATGCCCCACCAGCTCCATGGCCAGCCCCTGCGATACGCCTGATGCCTGCAACAACGTGGCGGCCGTCGCCCTGATGCTGTGGAATGACTTGCTGTTCATCCTCCGTCTGCGGCCGCCGGCCGCTCCATGCACCACGCCGATACCATGGGTGCGCAATAGAAAGCCGAACTGGGCGGAAGCTCCATCCCCCAAAGCCAGCAGGGGCGCGTGAAGCAATGCGTCCGCCGGTTCCCCCGCTTCCTTCCAGCGGGCAAGGGCCCATTGGTAAAAGCCCTCCCTCATGGGCTGATCCATCCAGCGCCCCGTCTTGCCCGTTTCAAAGCGAACGACGCGGCGCTCCCAGTCAAACTGATTCCAGTTGAGGCGAAGTATGTCCCCCAGCCGCTGCCCAAAGGTTTCAAACGAGCAGCGGACCGCGGAACTCCACAGGGGAGGGAAATGCTCAATCATGTAGCGAATCTCGTCCATGGTGAACGCTTCCTTGTGCAGCTTCTCGCCCGCGCGGTCCGGGGGAATGGAAACGCCGGCGCACGGGTTGCGGTCAATTACTTCCGAATCCACGGCGTCCGCGAATGCCTGGGAAAGAGCGGCCAGGTCCTTGGCTACCGTCTTCTGGCGCACCTCTTCCCGGCGGGCTGCCACAAAGCCCTTGATATCCGCCTTGGTAATCAGGCGCAGCGGGGCATCAGCCCGTCCGCCCAGGTAAGCATAGAAATGCTTGTAGGCCGTCCTGGCGTTCCGCGCCGTGTCTTCCGATACCAGCGCCGCCTTGCGCCTCACATAATCGTCACACCAGGAACGCACAGAAACATTGTTGTGCGCCTGGTATTCTTCCGCCTCCGCGCAGGCTATCTGCACGCCTCGCTGGTAGGCGATACGTTCCGCCAGTTTAGCCGTGATGCGGTCTCCTTCAAATTCTCCGCCATTCACAGGTACTTTCGTGGAGCGCCGCCGCATTTTGCCGTCCGGCCCCTGAAATGTCACCATCCAGTAAGGAGAAGATTTTTCCTTGTTGATGGACAGACGCCCCTTGTAAAAAGGCTTATTCATACCTGTAATATCTTCTGTAATGGTTCTGTAAGATGGATTGCGTAAGTTTTCTTACGTGTACTTTATTCATAATCCCTAGCAATATCAAGGTTTGCGTAGGTTTTCTTACAGAAACTGTTGGAGCGGATGATGGGATTCGAACCCACGACATCAACCTTGGCAAGGTTGCGCTCTACCCCTGAGCTACATCCGCTTGAAATGAGCCAGCGAACCGGAAACGTCCGCTGAGGGATTTATACGCCTATCACGGGAAAAAGCAACCTTTATTTTGACTATTTTCTCATCCGCATTCATCCCCGTTCTGCCGAACTGCATCAAAATGCGGCTTATCAATGAAATTCTCTCGTCAGACGCGAATACACATTCTATGCTGTGACGGCATGAAAGAGCTCCTCATCACCCTTATTACGCTGGCAGGCCTGTTTATCGGCGTGTATTACCATGATTCCCTGGTGGGCGGCGGACAGGAGGACCAGCAGCAGAAGACGGAAACTTCCGTCTCTGGGCAATAATTACCGGCAATCATGACCCCGGCTCTCCGGAATCCCTGTTTTTCCGCTATTCTCTGCGGCACAGCGCTGCTGGCCCCGCCAGCGTCGGCTCAGTCCGCTGATGGAGCCGGTCTTCTGGCTTCCACCCCGCAATCCGTAGAAGATTTGCAGCGGATTGAACGCCAGCTTCAGCAAATGCTTCCCCGGGTGCTTCCCGCCCTGGTCTGCATTGAATTAAACAACGGCAGCGGCTCCGGCATCCTGGTTTCGAAAAAAGGCCTGGTCTTTTCAGCGGCCCACGTTGTGGACAAGAAAGGAACCACGCTCAAAATCATCCTGCCGGATGGAACGCGCCTTCCGGGAAAAACCACGGCGCAAAACAGCAATTCGGACGCAGGCATGGCCAAAATCACATCCCAATTGAACAAAAAACTGCCCTGCGTGGAAAAAGCGGAAAAAATGCCTCGTGTGGGGGACTGGGTGTTCGCGCTGGGGCACGGCGGGGGGCTGGACCGGAAACGCGGCCCGATGGTGCGCCTGGGGAGGGTGGTTTCCCTCAAGAACGGCGTCATTCAGACGGACTGCAAGTTGATTCGCGGGGATTCCGGCGGCCCTCTTTTCAACCTGGATGGAAAGCTGATTGGCATTCACAGCAGGGTCGGTTCCGGTCTGGAAGACAATCTGCACGTGCCCATGAAAGATTTCGACGCTCTGACGGAGGAGACAGCGGAAGGAAAGACCTCCCTGACGCCGTCACCGGAACAGGACAGCCAGCCATTCTCCACTCAGCCATCATGAAATTTCCTTTCTGCGTCTGCCTGTCTCCCCTGGTTTTCGCCCTGTTCCACCCCGCTCTGGCGGAAGGAAATAACGGAAGCCTGGATTTTGAACAGAGAATCAACGGGAAAGCCGTTCTGAAAACTATCGAGCCCATCCGCGAACGTCTTCAGGACTTGAGCGCAGTTTTCTTTTCCGGTCACGATGTTGTGATTTACGGCATTGTGCTGAGCCCGGACGGCTACATCGCCACCAAAGCCTCGGAACTCCATTCTTACAGGGATCTGACCATCCGGGTAGGTTCTTCCAAATATGGGCAGTTCAGGGAAATTGGCTCGGACCCGTCCACAGACATCGCAGTAGTGAAAGTGGAAGCCGCCGGGCTGCACGCTCCCGGCCCTGTCAGCAATGATGCCGCCATGGGAACCCTGGTAGTCAGCAACGGCTCCACTACCCGTACGTCCAGACGGCCCCAGCTGGGAACCCTTAGTGCAGAGCAGCGCCCCATCCCGAACGGAGACACCGCCTACCTGGGCGTCGTTTTCGGCACCCCCTGTACCATTCAGGAAGTTACCAAGGACGGCCCCGCCGACCAGGCCGGAGCCCAGGCCGGAGATGAGATTCTGGCGGTGGACGGCACGCCCGTTACTGCTCTGGATGCCGTTTCCCCCATTCTGTCCAGGAAAAAAGTTGGAGAAAGAGTGACACTGAAAGTCAAACGCAAGGATAAAAGGTTATCCTACACCATCACGCTGGGTTCCAGACGCCAGGCCCTGGGAGAAAACGCTCCTGAGGATTCCAATGACCTGATCAGCGGCGGGTTCAGCAAACGCAGGGATGATTTCCCTATGGTCCTCCAGCATGACACCCCTTCCCGGTACACGCTGATGGGTGGCCCGCTGCTTAATCTCAAGGGGGAACTCATCGGCATGAACATCGCCAGAGTGAACCGGGCGGAAAATTACGCCCTGCCCATCAGCGTTGTGCAGAAAAGCGTGCAAAACATCTTGAAAAACACTCCCCAGCCGGGAAAATAGCTCAGGAAAATACCGGAATATCTTATTTTCCCGGTACGGAAGAAGCAGTACGTTTTCCTTTCCTTTTCCCCTGCGTGACATCCGGCGAAACAGGACGGATTTACATGCCGGGAACATCAGCGGCATCCGGCACCGTCTTGGGTTTCACGGTAGGATCATAATGGACGGCTCCCGTCACACGTACGCTTCCGTCCGGGAGAAAGACCATGGAGGGGGCTCCCACCACCTTTTTATAGTACTGCAGCTTTTCCATGGTTCCCCGGTAGTTGATGCGGGAATACGCGCTCAGCATGGGGGTAGTGGGGAAGAAGACATGGACATTCGCCTTGCCGTCCACCATGCACTGCGGACGCGTGGTCCCCAGCCAGTCACCGATGCACACGGCATTGTAGGCCACTCCCGTATCCGGATCCTTCGTCTGCACATACAATTTCTGGATTCCCCGCACGGCAATAGTGCAAATGGAAAAAGTGCACCGCTTGGCACTGGCCGGAATGGCCACGGTCTGGGACCACATGGGTGTTCCCGTCCGGACGGCAAACAGGGATTTCTGGGAAGCAAACATGTCCTTCTGGTTGGGCATTTTTACAACGGCCTGCACATGGTAGTTGCCCTCACGGGACAAGTCATAGAAATGGCGCAGGTCAATCTTGCGGGAAACGCTCATGCCGGCAGGAACCTTGAGAGGCGGAAACAGGGCAAATTTGGACTGGGGGAGTTCCGCCCCCGCAGTGGAATGCTCCACATGGATATCCAGCCAGGAGGAATATTCCCGGCTTTTCAGCTCCACCGGCACGCCGGAATTGTTGGTAATGGTCAGCCTCATGTACATGGCTTCCCCGCTGAGGAACGTCTTCTTTTCCGGGACTACTTTCACGTAAATCTGGGCCAGGGCCCCGGACGCCCCCAAAAGGGCCAGCAGCATTGCAAGGATATGTTTCATGGTATTGATATGTTAAGTATTGTCGTTAAACGGGTCAGCGGACATTCCGCACGATTCTGAATCCCAGGTTGTCCCGGCTTTCACCGCGGGAGCGCAGGTATTCCACCCGGTTGGAGATGCCGGGCTGCCTCCAGTCTCCGCCGCAGGCCACCGGCCCCGGAGGCTCCTTCACGCGCGCAGGATCCTTTTCCATGGAAGAAGTCCATTCCATCACGCCGGAAGCCATGCCGCACACGCCGGTCTTTAAATCATGATCATTGCTGTATCTGTCAATCACCAGCGTCCTGTCCCCCTTCTCACCCGTTTCCAGCATATTCCCCAGAGCCATCCACTCCCCGCGCTCGGGCAGGCGGTAGCGCGGTTCTCCGGGGGCCACGGGCTTCCAGCTCGCATACGCCCAGGCATCCCAGAAAGTGACGTTGACGACGGGAGAGCGGGGTGTTATTTTCCTGCCTTTCCATTTGCCTCCCGGCGTGGAAGCCGCCTTCCACATAGCCTCCCAGTCCTGGGGAATATGGGAGGCAGTCCTCTTGTCCGGCTGGTCCGGGTGGGAATATTCCTCCCTCAGCTCCGGAGTGAGGCGTGCCCACTGGTCCAAAAACAGGCGGTAGGATTCCAGGGTAATTTCATGGGCTCCCACAATCAGTTCCCCTCCTCCGGGAAGAGTTACGCGGACTTCCGTATGATCGCTGGAGGAAAAATCCGGATAATGTTTAGGAGCCGGAACATGGGGACGGGATACGGTTTCCTTCTCCCGGGGGAATAAAAGAAGAACGGCAGCCGCGGCTATCCCCACGCCCAGCAGGCCCATTCCGGCCCAAAGCAGCTTTTTTCCGGCTTTTCTGCGGGATTCCACGGGGACGGTATAGCGGTGGGTGGTAACCCGAGGGGAAAGCCCCAGCTGTTCGCGGACCGCAGCAACCAGCTCCATAACCTGGTCCCATTGCATCGGCTTTCCGTTCTGCCCTTCTCTCATCCATTCCAGCAGGGTGCGCATCCGCGTGGTTCCGGGCACATCCGGAGTCACCAGAGGAGGCAGGTCGATGCCCAGGCGCTTCATCTGGTCGCGGGATGTTTCTTCGTGAAAGTCACCGGGCACGGCCGTATTCATCAGCCGCACGGCAGACTTGTCATCCAGGAAAATGTGACGCGGCTCCATGATATTGAAAGCGGTCCGCAGACGCTCATACCTGCCGCACACGTTGCCGACCGTTTCAATCACCTTCAGCAAATCCTTCATGGACAGGGTCTGCCCGCGGTCCAGCATGGACTGGAGGGATGAGCCTCCCAGCTGTTCGCTGGTGACGAACCAGTATCCCTGGGCCTGGGACGCTTCATAGACGGTGCCCAGCACCGGAGCATTAATGGCGGCGCGCGTGCGGGCCTTCATCAGAAAATCCTCCACGCCCACCCCCTCCGGATTGTCCGGATCCAGCAACTCCAGAAACACGGAACGGTCCATGCCCTGCTGGATGGCCTGATAAAGAATTCCTCCGCGCGTGCGGCCAATAAATGCCACCAGCGTGTAATCGCCAAAGTTGTGGGGAAGATCAAACATTGGGCAAATCAGGCATCAGGGAGGCAAAAGGGATTCATAAGACTCAGAAACCGGAGCCGCCTCTACAGGGGGAAGCAAACCGCCGTCATAAATCTCGGGCAGTCCGGAAGGGGAACTCTGGTTCATCTGTTCCAGTAAAAATAGCACGGGAGGGGAAGCATGGCAATCCATCGGTTCCCCCTTGTAATACAATTTAGCGGTATATCCGTAATATTTCAGGCTTCCATAAGCAATCGTCTCTTCTTCCGTCAGGGGAGGCATGTAGTAGGTTATTTCCATGATTTCCTCACCGTCCGCCCAATCCGCGGGTTCCGTAACGCACCGGGAAGAAGGTTCGGGCGCATGCGTCTTTTCCACTTTCTTCCCATTGACTTTGTCAAAAAACTGGACAATGACGCGCAGATCCTCCGGCCTGACATTCAGTCCATCCTTCATCAGAATAGGAACCATCAGCTTGACGCGCTCCCCGGCGGGGCATTCCGGATCCCGGTATTCCAGAATAGTGCCGAAGGACATATCCCCCCGCAAATCCGCCGGGCTGGAAAAGCCGGCCTGAAGGTGCCGCGCCGCACGCGCAAAATATTTCCCCGCCTTCTCACGCTGGGTATATACTTTCAGAAAAAACTCCCGTGACTTATCCGCATTCCTCAGCCATTCATAGGTAAGTCCATAATAATAAAGCACCACCGGATTATCCGGTTCCAGCCTCATGGCCTGCTCCAACTTCACGACCGCTACTTTGAGGTCACCTTCAATCTGGGCGTAACGAGCCGCCTTGACAAGCTCCGCCACTTCCTCCGTCATGGGGGGCATAACCTCGTCCGGATTCTCAGCAGGAAGGGATGCCCCGCTAGCGGAATCCCCCCCTCCCGCAACGGCCGCGGCCACCGGTACAGAATCGGCAGCCGGATCTGACAAATCGGCTTCCCGGAGCATTTCTTCCACGGAACGGGGCTTTTCAGAAGGGGATACCAGAACATCCGCCATATGCACTGTCTCCTCAGCCGCCCCATCCTCAACGACTCCGGCCGGACGCTCCGGCTTCTCCCGTGCCGGAACGGGAACAGGCTTCTCCACCACTTTTTCCACCACCACGGTACGGACAGACAGGCTGAAAGAAACGCCCACCATCAGCAACAGAACAAACGCCAGCCCACCCAGCGTCCAGCAGGCGACGCCGAACGCACGGTCATTGGCGCCCTTTTCCGGTGGAAGGGATTCGCTCATACGGCACGTTCCTCGTCCTCCTGCCGGGCAGGCGGCCCGCCGGCATCAGGAATTTCTTCATAATCCACTATTTCTCCTCTGTAGAGAGACAGAAGAGCCTTCATGAAATCTTCCGCGTTATGGGGAGAATCCTCCTTCCGGAAGCCGCCGTAAGTCAGGCCGTCCAGCCTGATTCGGGCTCCTCCGCATTCCGGTTTCAGCGTCGCTATGGCCAGTCCCTTCAGTTTCCATCTGCGCAAATCCAGACGGGCAATGTCATCCACGCGGAAAACCACCCCGGCGGCCGTCACCTCTTTCCCGTTCAGGGACATTTTCCTGCCGCGCGTTCTCACCAGGAAAAACAGAGCCACCATGGCAAGCGCCAGGCAAATGCACCCGGCCACCCACTGTTCAAAAATTTTGGAGGCGTCATACGGGTGGTCCACCGGCTTGATGGGATAGCGCTTTTCCCCGGAATAAGATTGCCACGCAGCGCTCCAGCCCTTGCCGGGGGTGGACATCAGACTGTAATCCGCCAAAATGTCAGGCCACGGCACCGCGTTCCGATTCACGTCGGAAGGAATTTCATAGCCCTCCGGAAAATCCACAGTGCGCGCCAGAACAATGCGCTCCCAGTCCTCCGCGGACGCCCCTTTCCCGCTCACCTCACGGTCAAACACGGCTCCAGCGTCCACGAACGCCTTGTGCATGAAAAACTCCAGGTTTTTTTGAGGGTATCCGGTGGAAGCATCATAATAAAAATACACTCCGAACCCCAGAAACATGAGAGCCATGATAACCGCCCTGCCGGTAAACCACATGGTCGGCTTACATTCTACCGTGTCAGACTGCATGCTTCCTACATACCAGCAAATCCATGCCCTTGACCATAAAAAAAGCGCACCTCCCCCTCCTTTGCGGGAAAGCGGAGCGTCCTGTCGCCCCCCGGATATCCGGAACGCACGGCTCCGGAAGAAAAAACAGGGCGGCATTCCCTGCCGGGAACGCATCCGGAAAATCTTTCCCTGTCTTCTTCTTGGCTTGATTTATTTTGTGAAAGTTAAATAATAGCACGCGCAGGGATTCCCCGCTCCGGCAAAAAGGACCGGAAACGCTGTAATCCCTTACGCCGGCCCGCATTATTTTTTCCGCATATGAGACCAAGTCACCCTCAATACCGCCGCATGGACGCCGACCCCGGTTACAATTCCCAGGCAGACGACCAGGTGGACGCCGATATGGAACAGGCCCAGCTGAGGCTGGAACAATTGCGGAAGGAAAAGGAGGAAGTGGAAAACTCCCGCCGCCGCCTGGAAGAATGCCATATGCGCAAAGCCAGGTTTATGGACCAGCAGAACGAGCTGGGCGACCGCATGGTCAACGCCGCAGACCTCATCGGCCGGGAGGTGGAAAGCCTCCGCCAGGAAAGCAATGAACTGGAACAAATCCACATGGCGCTGACGCGCAGCCTGAAAATGCTCAGCACCGTGCGCCCGGATGAATGGCCTATTGAAAATACGGACAACCTCATCAGCCAGGGCCAGCAGGTCATTGACCGCTGCGAGGAGGAATTCGCGGATGCCGTCCAGCAGTGCGCGCGCATGCAGCATACCAAAGTGCTCACCGGGGTGCGCCGCTCCAGCAAAGTGCGCATCAGCTCCCGTGAATTCATGACCCAGTTCCTCCAGGGTCTTTCCTTCCATCTTCCCCTGCTCCTGATTGCTCTCATCATCCTCTTTTTCATCTGGATTTTCAGCCCTTCCGCATCATGATTAAAAGAAAAACCAAACGCCGTTCCTCCGAACTGGCAGAACTGGATCGCGCCTCACGGGAAATTGAGAGCCGTATCCAGGAATTGGAAGCCTCTCTCAAACGCCCGTCCCAGCAGACCCGCATGCGCCTGGACCGCAATACCATGCCGCCTCCCGACCGCGTTCGGGAGGGCAACCAGAACCGGGCACTGCGTGCCGTAGTGGCCCGTGACGGACGCGCCACCAACATGAGGCGGGAACTGCGAGAAAACTTCATGCTGCTGGGCCTGCTGATCTGCGCCATCGCCGTTTCCTTCTGCTGGATCGTCCGCCTGCTGGAACAACAGTAGGCAGCCCCCTTCTTTTCCGCATCTTTTCTACATTACACCATGAGCACGCCCCAAATAGACGTAGCCTACATTGCCAAGCTGGCACGCATTGACCTGACGGAGGAAGAAACAGCTCTCTTCTCCAAGGATCTGGACAAAGTCCTGGCCTATATCACCAAGCTGGAATCCTACGATGTCACGGGCATCGCCCCCATGAACCATCCTCTCCCGGCAATGGATGTGATGCGCGAAGACATTCCTGAAACCGGCTTCACCCAGGAAGAAGCCCTTTCCAATGCCCCCCAGCAGACCCAGGGTCAATTCCGCACGCCCAAGGTGGTGGAATCCGCCTGATCCTCCCGCTTCCTTTTCCCTTCACCTTTCAACCGTCTTTACCCTTTCCTTCTCATGTCAAAAATTCAAGGCACCCTGGCCCAGTGGCGTGACCGCCTGCGCCGCAAGGAACTCTCCCCTGCCGAACTGGTCAACCTGACGGCGGACGCCATTGAGGCGGACCGGACAACCAACGCCTACATCTCCTTTGACCGTGAAGCAGCCCTCCACGCCGCGGCCGGAGCGGATATTTCCAGCCCCCTGGCCGGCATCCCCATCGCCGTGAAGGACAACATTAATGTCCTGGGCCAGCCGACGCGCTGCGCCTCCCGCCTTCTTTCCCCTTATGTCGCTCCTTATGACGCCACCTCCATCCGTCTGCTGAAAGAGGCGGGCGGCATCCCGCTGGGCCGCACGAACATGGATGAATTCGCCATGGGTGCCAGCGGAGAAAACTCCGCTTACGGCATCACGCGCAACCCGGAAGCCCCGGACCGCATTCCCGGCGGCTCCTCCAGCGGCTCTGCCGCCGCCGTCGCATCCGCTACCGCCGTTGCCGCACTCGGTTCCGACACGGGCGGCTCCATCCGGCAACCGGCCGGGCACTGCGGTATCGTGGGCCTCAAGCCTACCTACGGGCGCGTTTCCCGCTACGGACTGGTAGCCTTTGCCTCTTCCCTGGACCAGATCGGCCCCATGACCCGGACAGTGGAAGACGCCGCCATCCTGCTCCAGGCCATCTCTGGACACGACCGTAAAGACTCCACATCCGCAAACTGCCCCGTGCCGGACTTTGAAGCTGCGCTGGGCCGTGACGTCAAAGGGCTGAAAGTGGGCATCCCTTCTGAATACTTTACCTCCGGCAACCATCCGGGCATTTCCGAGGCTGTGCAAAACACCGTCAAACAGCTGGAAAGCCTGGGCGCGGAGCTGGTGGAAGTCAACCTGCCCCACGCGGATGCCGTCGTCGCCGCCTACTATATCATCGCCTGCGCGGAAGCGTCTTCCAACCTCTCCCGGTTTGACGGCGTGCGCTACGGAAAGAGGGCGGAAGACGCCGCCGGACTGGTGGAACTCTTCTCACGCACCCGTGAAGAGGGATTCGGGCCGGAAGTCAAGCGCCGCATCATCCTGGGCACCTATGTGCTCAGCTCCGGTTACTATGACGCTTACTACTCCCGCGCTCAAAAAGTCCGCTCTCTGGTCGCCAGAGATTTCGCGGAAGCCTTTTCCAGGGCGGATATCATCGTAGGCCCCACCTCTCCCTCTCCCGCTCCCAAAATCGGAGATTCCGCGCTGGATCACCTCCAGACCTATCTGGCGGACATCTACACGATCCCCGCCAACCTGGCCGGCCTCCCCGCCATGTCCATTCCCTGCGGAACCGTCAGGGAAAGCGGCATGGAACTTCCCGTGGGCTTTCAGATGATGGCTCCCCATTTCCGGGAAGACCTCCTGTTGAAAACCGGATTTGCCCTTGGGAAATAATAGGATTTTTTCAACGTAAGTGCCCGGCATACTGTCTCACCCGCTATCAGAATCATGGACACCCGAGAATTCAACGAAATTATCGCCGCGAACTCATCGTGGATTTCTGCTCTCAGAACGGAAGTCGGCAAGGTAGTCATCGGCCAGCAGGCGCTCGTGGACAGATTAATCCTCAGTCTCCTCTGCAAGGGCCACGTCCTGCTGGAAGGCGTGCCCGGCCTTGCCAAGACGCTCTCCGTAAAAGCCATGGCGGGCACGCTGCATGCACAGTTTGCCCGCATCCAGTTTACGCCGGATCTTCTTCCGGCGGATTTGCTGGGCACAATGATCTATAATCCGGAAGAAAGGCAGTTCACAGCCAAAAAAGGCCCGATCTTCGCCAATCTCATTTTGGCGGATGAAATCAACCGCGCCCCGGCCAAAGTGCAATCCGCCCTGCTGGAAGCCATGCAGGAACGCCAGGTAACCCTGGGTGAAACCACCTACCGCCTGCCGGACCCCTTCCTGGTGCTTGCCACGCAGAACCCGATTGACCAGGAGGGCACCTACCAGCTCCCGGAAGCCCAGCTTGACCGTTTTCTCTTCAAGGTGCTGGTCACCTACCCCACGCGCGAAGAAGAACTCCAGGTGCTGGACCTCATGGCCAGCTCCGCCAAACCGCCGGAAACCTCCCCGGTCACCACGCCGGAACAGGTGGCGGCCTCCCGCGACCTGGTAAACCAGATTTATATTGACGACGCCGTGCGCGGCTACATCGTGGATCTGGTGCGCGCCACCCGTTTCCCGGAAACGGTGGACGTGAAGTTGCGCGGTCTCATCCGCGCGGGGGCATCTCCCCGCGCTACCATCAACCTGGCTCTGGCGGCCCGCGCCAATGCCTTCATGCACCATCGTTCCTTCGTCACTCCACAGGACATCAAGGACCTGGCCCACGATATCCTGCGCCACCGCATCCTGCTCTCTTATGAGGCTGAAGCGGAAAACATTTCCACGGACGACGTCATCGACCACATCCTGACGAAAGTCCCCGTGCCGTGACGGCAGGAGGCGGACGCTTCCGCGCCCGCCCTTATCCTTCAGGCCCCAAGGGGCGCCTTGCCGGAACCTGATTGAACCCAAACAGGGAAAATCATTTCATGGATAAAGCCTCAGACATTCTCAAGCGCGTACGCCGCATTGAACTGCGCGCCAGGCATCTGGCCACGGAAAACTTCGCCGGGCAATACCAGTCCGGCTTCCGCGGACAGGGGCTGGACTTTGACGACTTCCGGGAATACATGCCGGGAGACGACCCCCGCTTCATTGACTGGAAGGTAACGGCCAGGATGAACTCCCCTTTTGTCCGCCGTTTCCGGGAGGAACGGGAACAGGCCGTCATTCTGGCGGCGGACGTCAGCGGCTCCATGCACTACGCCTCCTCCGCGGCCCGCGTCTCCAAACTGGACTATGCGGCGGAAGTAGCGGCAGTGCTCGCCTACAGCGCTGCCCAGAGCGGAGACAAATGCGGCCTCCTCATCTACGGGAACAGCCACTCCCATTACATCCCCCCGGCCAAGGGAGTCAAGCAGACCCTGCGCATCGTCCGCGAAATCGTAGCCAGTAAAAACGATGGAGCCGACCAGAACATTTCCGATGTAGCCCGGCAACTTGTCCTTTCCCAGAAAAAAGCGGCCATGGTCATCATGATCAGTGACTTCTGGGGTGAGAACAATAAAGCCGCCCTGGGGCAGCTCAACTTCAAGCATGACTTCATCCCCATCCGCATCGCAGACCCGATGGAACTGCATCTGCCGGATGCCGGACGCGTCATCCTGAAAGATCCGGAAACTGGCAAAAGCATGTTCCTGAACCTTTCCCGTCAGGATGTCCGGGAAACCCACGCCAACGTCGTGCATCTGCACCGCGAGAAATGGACGCAGGATTTCCGCCGCCTGGGCATTGACTTCCTGGACTTGCAGACCACAGACAACTTCATGCCTCCCCTCCGGGCCCTTTTTGCCAGAAGATCCCGTAAATTTTCACGCTAATCCTCTTCTCTATCAGCCATGCCGCCACCTTTCAGCCCCCCCCCACGGCAATTCCGGAACCGCCGGCGTTTCCCTCCCTGATGGAAACACAATCCCCGGATGCCTACTTCCAAGCGGGCTTTTGGGATGCGTGGGGCATCTGGATTATTTTGGCCTCCATCCTTCTGGCCGTCGCTATCGCCGTCATCGTGCTCATCCGCAGAAAGGGACGCATCCCCGCCGCGCCGCTCAGCCCGTCGGAAACCGCTATCCGGGACATCTCGATGCTCCGGAACACGCATCCCTCCCTCAGGCAGGCCGCCGTGGAATTTTCCCTGATCCTCCGCAAATACCTGGTAGGAGAAACCAAAGACCCGGCACTATATGAAACCCAGCAGGAATTCAACCGCCGGGCGGACGCGCTCACCGCGCTGCCTTCCGAACTCCAGGCCCCCACGCGCGATCTGCTGGACCGCATGGCTTCTCTCAAATATGAACCGGACACCCCGGAAAACGATTCCATGGTCAACGAATTGGCGGACGCCACGGTCCAACTCATCAATGATATAGAAGCGGATGCCCACCGGACGAAGGAAGAAACGGACCTTGTCGTCAAAAAATCTTCATCCCGCTTCAACCAACGCTAGCATACCATGACGGAACACTTCCAATTTGCGCAACCTGAATGGCTTTATGCCTTACCCTTCATCTTGTGCCTCATCATCCTCCGCCGCAGGCGCGGGGCGGAAGGCTCCATCACCTACCCCACTGTGCGCTTCATCGCTTCCCTGGCGCGCACTCCGCAATCCCTGGCAGGGAAAATAGGGGCCCTTTGCTTCGTTCTGGCGGCTGCCGCCATCGCCATCGCCCTGGCGCGCCCCCAGCACGTGGAAGATAAAACCTTCCGGACAGTCAACGGCATTGACATCATGATCGCCTTTGACCTTTCCTACTCCATGGAAACGCCGGATATGGTTCTCAACCGAATGCCCATCAACCGGCTGGTAGCCGCCAAACACGTCATCACCCAATTTGTTGACAGCCGTCCGGACGACCGCATCGGTATCGTGGGATTTGCCGGGAAAACAAAATCCTTCTGTCCGCTCACGCTGGACCACGCCCTGGTCAACAGCATCATCCGGGATTTCCATCCGCGCATGATCCAGGCGGACGGCACGGCCATCGGCTCCGCCATTGCGGCGGCGGCCACCCGGCTGGACGACCGTAAGGAAACCAAATCAAAAATCATCATCCTGGTGACGGATGGTGCCTCCAACTCCGGCCAGATATCCCCGCTGGTGGCGGCGGAAAACGCGGCCAAGCTGGGTATCAAAATTTATACCATTGCCGTAGGCACGGAAGAAGGAACCCTGGCGAACGGCATGGTGGTGCAAAGTGAATTTGACGAACCAACCCTGCGGAAAATAGCCCAGCTCACGGGCGGAGAACACTTCAGGGCCACCAATATGGCCTCCTTCAATAAAGCGTTCACCTCCATCGGCAAGCTGGAAAAAAGCGAGGCCAAAGTGCAAACCGTCCGCCACATTGAAGAATACTTCATGTACTTCCTTGTAACGGGAGCCGCGCTGGCGCTTCTGGGCCTCTCCCTGCAAGTGCTCAAACCGGCCCCCGCCCCGTAATACCGATCTTCACCCGTCATGACTTTCCTTTATCCAAACGTTCTGTACGCGCTCATTCTCCCGGCCCTGCTCGCGGTGGCGGCCTGGTGGCTGTGGCGCCGCCGTTCCAGAAAATGGGAAGTACTCGTTTCGCCGGAATACCGGCGGGAACTGGTTCACGCTCCGGCCACCTGGCACCGGGTGCTCCCCGTCATCTTTGCCGTGCTGGCGTCCATCTTCGCCATCCTCTCCATTGCGCGCCCGGTGGACGGCTACACGGAGGTAAAGGAAATCCCCAAATCGCGCAACATCCTCATTGCTATTGACTGCTCCCGTTCCATGCTCAGCAAGGATGCTTCCCCGACCCGCCTGGGAAGGGCAAAAACCGCCGCCTACGACCTGCTGGACGCCCTGCCGGGGGACAACTTCGGCATCATCATCTTCTCCGGGGACGCCGTCCTGCTCATGCCCCTTACCCATGACCATAACGCATTAAAAGAAACCATTGAACAACTTCAATTCGGCTGGGTCTCCCAAGGGGGAACCAACCTGGAAAACGTTGTGCGGCTGGCCCTTCAAACCTTCAAGCGGGACAAGGAAGCGGACGCCAAAAACGCCCTGGTCATCCTCAGCGACGGGGAAGACACCGTCAATATCACCTATAAGACTGCGGAAGCCGCACGGCAGCACCAGCTTATCATCGTAACGGCGGGACTACTATCGGCACCACTATTCCGGATGAGCAATCCCCCTCCGGCCTGTACCGGGATCGTCGTGGCCAGCACGTCGTCTCCAAGCTCAATCCGGAAAGCCTGCAATACCTGGCCAGGCAAACGGAAGGCCAATATGTCCAACTCTCCGACGGAGCGGCGCTGAACCGCTTCGTCAAGGACATCGCGGACCGGCTGGATACCACGGAAGGCAAGGAAGAAGTGCGCCGCGTGCCGAATGACCGCTACATCATCTTTGCCGTTCCGGCCCTCATCTGCCTGCTCCTCACCCTTCTGGCGGGAACACGCTGGCGTTCCTTCCGCCGTTCCGGACGCCGCGGTATGACATCTCTGACTGCTGCGGCGTTATTCTGCGCCGGATTGCTGGGCCAGGAAGCGCAGGCGGACACGCACGCCCTGGACAATGTCACGGATTTGATCCGGACGGGAAAAACGGAAGAAGCCGTCAAATCCATTGATGAAATGCTCGCTGTTCCCGACCTGGCGGAAGAAACGCGCCAGGCCTTGGAATTCGCCAAAGGATGCCTGGAACAAAAAGCGGATAACCCCAAAGAAGCCGCGGAAGCTTTCTCCCAGGCGCTCCTTTCTCCCAAACCAGCCCTCCAGGCGGATTCCCACTTCAACCTTGGCAACCTGGAAGCCGCCCAGGCCCGCAAGACCATGACTTTCTCCAGGCCGGAAGGGGAACAGCAGCAAGCCCGGCTCTCTTCCATTGACGACCAAATTAAGGAAATTGATGCCCGGCTGGCAAAAATACCCGTTGCGAAAAAACATGTTAAAGAGGCCGTCAAACGTTTTGACGATGCGCTCTCTGCCTATGGTTCCCATGAAGGAGCAGCGTCCAACAAGGAGGAAATGCTCCGTTATGATAAATCCCTGGACGAATACCGCCGGCAGCTGGAAGAATTAAAGAAGAAATTGGAAGAAGAGAAGAAAAAACAACAGGACCAGAACAAGGACCAGAACAAGGACCAGAACAAGGACCAGAACAAGGACCAGAACAAGGACCAGAACAAGGACCAGAACAAGGACCA
>OHNO01000516.1_pt1 | contig 21062 bp, 17 predicted proteins | sample 1569521 | NCBI WGS metagenome assembly OHNO01 (sample SAMEA3879604, study PRJEB24766) | human gut metagenome | biome: human-associated habitat; feature: feces | place: USA | collected 1985/1987
TGCTGTGGCTGCCAGCTTTTCTTCGATTTCCTGATACTCTTCGGGATGTTCGTACTTGAAACTCAGATTCTCCAGCTCTGTCTTTATCTTGTACAGTCCCAGGCGATTGGCGAGGGGAGCATAGATATACAATGTCTCGCCTGCAATTTTGAATTGCTTGTTGGGAAGCATCGAACCTAACGTGCGCATATTGTGCAGCCGGTCGGCTATCTTGATCAGGATTACGCGTATATCATCGGACATTGTCAGCAGCAATTTCTTGAAGTTCTCTGCCTGTGCCGAAGCGCGGTCACCGAAAATACCACCGGATATTTTGGTCAGCCCGTCTACAATCTGGGCGATCTTCGGACCGAATATGTTTTCTATGTCTTCTACGGTATAGTCCGTATCTTCTACCACATCGTGCAGCAAGGCGGCACAAATGGATGTAGAACCAAGACCTATTTCGTTGCATACAATTTGTGCCACGGCGAGGGGATGCATAATGTAGGGTTCGCCCGAACGGCGTTTGATGCCCTTATGCGCCTGATTGGCAAAGTTGAATGCCTTTGTTATGATTTCAATACGCTTGCGGTGTTTGGTTGCCAAGTAGTCGTTTAACAGTTGCTGGAAAGCCTGTTCAATCATTTCTTCTTCGACTTTTTCTTTATCTTTCTGGCCCACATTCTCTTCCATATCCTGTTCTCCTTTCTTCAGTTGCTGCAAAAATAAGCAATTTTCAACATCACGCAAGCATTTGTGCCTTTATTTATATATCTTCAATTGCTTTCCGGCAGAAATGTTGGTATTGCGCAATCCATTCCAACTCTGAAGTTGTTTGACGGTGACGCCATAGCGACCTGCAATGCCACCCAGTGTTTCGCCACTCCGTATCTTGTGGTAAGTCAGCTTCCCGTTGCCGGTTGTAGCGCGTCTTGCTGTAGAACGGGTTTCAGGGATGGCTACAGTACGGCGGTTTTTGAATAATTCATTAGAACGGTGGGCGTAGATGGTGTCCTGGCTGTCGATAAATGTGCTGATGTAATTCATCGGCAGGCGGAGGGTTTGCGCCTTGCTCTCACCGGGAATTATATTCTTTTTATACTGGGGATTAAGACTTTTGATTTCTTCCATGCTTACGCTACAGATATCGGCAAGCTGTTCGAAATGTAAGTTTTTTGTTACCTGTACTGTATCTGTCGCATCGGGAATGTTGGTTTCCATGGGGCAGATGTTGTGCTTACAGTAGTAGGTCATCACATAGTTGGCGGCGATAAACGCGGGCACATATCCACGGGTTTCTTTTGGCAGGAAGTTATAGATTTCCCAATAATCCGTTTTCCCTCCGGCACGGCGGATGGCCTTGTTGATGGTGCCCGGACCGCAATTATAGGCGGCAATCACCAGATTCCAGTCTTGGTAAATGGCATACAGATCCTTCAGATAGCGGGCTGCAGCCCAAGTAGCCTTGATTGGGTCGCAGCGTTCGTCAACAAGACTGTTGCTTTCCAGACCATACATTTTTCCGGTAGCCAGCATGAACTGCCACAGTCCGCAAGCTCCTGCACGAGAGCGGGCGGAAGGATTAAGGGCCGATTCGATAATGGGCAGATATCTGAGTTCGAGCGGCAGTCCGTAGGTGTCGAGTGCTTCTTCAAAGATAGGCATGTAGAAATTGCAGGCACTCAACATGAACGATACGTTATTGCGTAAACGTCCTGTGTACATATCTATGAATTTACGTACAATTTCATTGTATGGCATTTCCATCACGGCAGGGATACGGCTGAGACGGTCGATATAGACGGAATCACTGAAAAACGGATTCTCGGTAGAGGTACTGCAATCTTTGCCTAAATCAATATAATTCTTGGCTTTCCAGTCGTTGAGCAGGCTGTCCAGCGGATAGGTCATACTTGGAGGAAGTTCGATGCTTTCCTTTCTTTCCGTTCCGTTGTCGTGGATGAGTATATCCACGCTTTCTTGCGCTTGCACCTGGAAGGTGAAGAGTGACAGACAAAACAGGAACGGAGTGGCAATAAGCTTCTTCATATTTACAGATTTATTCTTCATGTGTGATTATTCTTTTGTATGGCTTTATTCTCATTAAAAACGGAAACTGCATTGCAGTCCGACGGATTTATTGGAGGCACCGGTGCTATATTGGTTGTTGATAACAGCCGGTTCTATTCTCATACTAAGGTCGGGCGTTATATCGAAATTAGATAATTCCGCATCTACATACGCATCGATAACCGATATCAGATAAACGCCGATAAAAGCGAAGATACTCAGGTCGCGATATCGACGGTATGTATCCTTTCGCTTCCGGAGGGTCTCCACTATTTGTGTCTGTGAAACCCTGTCGATATATCCCGGAGGGAGCAGGTCGTTGATACTGCTGGCATCCCAGTTGCCTTTGGAAGCGTCCTTGTACGCCTGCATGTAGTCTTTATACATTTTCCCGTTCCAGGTCAGCGCATACGCGCATCCGGCAAAGCCTCCATATATAATAGGTAGTTTCCAGTATTTTCGGTTATAGATTTGTCCTCCACCCGGAATTACCAGGGCGAGCCATGTCGCTTTGGTTGGATTGGGAATAAAAACTTTTTTATTGAGTTCCTTGTTCAGACTGTCCGCCGGTGTATCGGGCACTTGCGGGGCAGGGGCGGAGGTCATCTCCAATAAACGCTTTTTGTTTTCAGCAGCAATGCTGTCGGCTACTGCGAGGCTATCAGCGGTTGAAACCCGTTGCAGAATAGGATCGCTTAGTGCATCCAGGCTATCCGGTACCATTTGCGGTATCTTCCGCAATGTGTCCGCAAGCTCTTTTTGCTGTCGTTTGGCAGCGGCACGCGGACGGTCCTGCCCATACATAGCAATCCCTGCCGTCTGCACGAGGCAAAGCAGCAGGGCGATACACCATTGATATGTTTTAGTTCCTTTCGTCATTTATTTTTTTAGAGTATCGAGTATGCCGATAATACGTTCTAAGTCCTCTTCGTTATTGAACGGGATACTGATTTTACCTTTTCCTTTCTCCGAACAGGTCAGCTGCACTTTGGTGCTGAAGAAGCCTGATAACTGTTGTTTCAGCATATTGAATTCTTCGGGCAGTTTGGCTCGTTTGGGAGCTATTTTGCGTCCGCCGCTTTTTACGGTTTCGCCTTCGCTCAGGGATTTTACTATTTCTTCCACTTTGCGTACGGAGTATCCGTGCTCGATGATTTCTTCAAATATCTTCACTTGCAGCTTCGGATCGGCCAAGGTTACGAGCGCACGGGCATGCCCCATGTCAATCTGCTTGTTCTGTATGGCCATCTGAATGGGTGCAGGCAGTTTCAACAGGCGCAGGTAGTTTGCGATGGTAGTGCGCTTTTTACCTACACGTTCGCTGAGGCGTTCCTGTGTCAGGCCGTATTGTTCCAGCAGGTGCTGGTAGGCAAGGGCGATTTCCACAGAATTCAGGTCTTCGCGCTGTATGTTCTCGATAAGCGCCATTTCCATGACGTTTTCGTCGTCGGCGGTGCGGATATAGGCGGGGATGCTTGTCAGTCCGGCAAGTTGCGAGGCGCGGAAGCGGCGTTCTCCGGCAATGATCTGATATTCATCGTCCGAAAGCTTACGCAAGGTGATAGGCTGAATGATACCTATTTCAGAGATTGAGTCGGCAAGTTCCTGAAGTGCCGTTTCGTCAAATTCATGACGTGGCTGATTCGGGTTGACGACAATCTTCGACAACTCTATTTCGTTGATGGAAGAAGAGCCTTCGGTCTGCACTTCGTCCATTGAGAGCAGGGCGTCCAGCCCGCGTCCTAATGCATTTCTTTTTTGTGCCATGGTTCTTCGTTTTTAAGTTAATTGTTACGACTAATCAGTTCTTTGGCAAGTGCCATGTGATTTTTGGCTCCTGTGGAGTCTGCATCATACAAGATGGTAGGAAGACCATAGCTGGGAGCTTCACTCAGTTTGACGTTGCGTTGCACCACAGTTTTGAACACCAGTTCCTGGAAGTGGCGTTTCACTTCGTCGTAAATCTGGTTGGCCTGGCGCAGGCGTGAGTCGTACATGGTCAGCAGGAATCCTTCGATTTCGAGTGCCGGGTTCAGTTTCGACTTGATGATTTTAATTGTATTCAGCAACTTACTGATGCCTTCCAATGCGAAGTATTCCGCTTGTACGGGGATAATCACGGAGTCGGCTGCAGTGAGCGCGTTGATGGTAATCAGTCCCAGTGAGGGCGAGCAGTCTATCAAGATATAATCAAACTCTTCCTTCAGCGGGGCAAGTACTTCTTTCAATATCTTTTCCCTGTTTTTCAGATTGAGCATCTCTATCTCGGCGCCCACCAAGTTTATGTGTGAGGATATCACTTTCAGTGTATCAATCTCGGTGTCATGGATAGCTTCGCGAACATCAGCCCGGTCGATAATGCATTCGTAAATAGTGCATTCCGACTGCTTGATGTCGACACCCAAACCGGAAGAGGCGTTTGCCTGCGGGTCTGCGTCCACAACGAGCACTTTCTTTTCCAGGGTGGCGAGTGAGGCTGCGAGGTTAATCGTAGTCGTTGTTTTTCCTACACCACCTTTTTGATTTGCCAAAGCAATAATTTTTCCCATAATCTTAGTGTTTATTGGCAGCGAAATAAGTGATAATTCCGTATTGCGCCTACTAAAAAAGAGAAAGATTGCAAAATCTGTTGATAAGTCGCCTTTTTTGTTAATAACTCAAAGCCGTTTTATTCCATTTCGACCTGTTCCGGCACTTTTCGTTCTCTTGTTCAGCTTGCAAATATACGTAATTATCTTGAAATGAAATATCTTTTTTGTCTCGCTTGCAGAAGATTAAGATTTGTTTTAAGTGCCTGTCCGCATTTTGGGCGTGGTTTGTGCGAATAATCATGCGTTCTGCGCTTTCATCTCTTTCAGCGGCTTTAGACCGTTGTGTGTAAGGCGTTTAGACTGAAATTTCCGGTCGGGGACGGCTTTCAGTGCTTTCAGCCTGTTACCGTATCAATATCCTTTGCTTCGTCTTCCGGCTTATTTTTGGTCTGTACCCGTTCGCGTTCCAGCGTTTCGGGACGTAGCATTTCGTGGGGGAAGTACTTGCTCAGCGGGTAACGGAAGAAATCCATGTCCTGGCGTAGCCTTCCCACCAACGTGCGATCCGGTTTGAAGTAGATGCGTGAAACCCGCACCTTGCCCGGCATCACGTCATCGGGATGTTCGAAGCCTTCGCTCGTTATGGCGAGGTTGAAAGAGCCGAGTCCTCTGATGGTGACGGACTCGCCCTCTCTGAGCGCTTCCTCTATGTATTTGGGCAGGTCCACCAGTACGCTTTGCACGTCTCCTTCGCCCATGCCTTTGCGGCGTGCCATGCGTTGCGCCAGCTTTTCGGTAGTTACTCCGCCGCGTGGTTGCAGGGTACGTTGCACAGCGTAGTATAGTTGTTTCATTCCTTCCTTGGAGCGGAAGAGTTTCTTCCTTACTAAATAAATCATTCCCATATCTTTGTTCTTGTTGATTGATGTTGCTGATGAGGTCTATGCTTCTCAATGTCAGCAGCATAGTATCCTAATGCTTGGAACTCATATCCCTATGGACTGTAGCTCCCTTTGTTTAGCCGCTCAAGATGGCATCTTGTGTAGTATGAGATGCTATCTTGAACAACACAAGATGCCATCTTGAGCGGCAAAGGTAATCATGCTTCAGTAGATATGCAAGCTTTTTGCGGGGAAAGGTAATAATTGTCGGGAACCATTGAGAAGTAGTTTCGCAATATTATGATGTCTCATCTGCACTTTCTCATCATGTTTTCAATATAACTCCACCCTATCCTAACCGTACTTGCTCCGTACATTCTTCGGTCAAACGTATCTCTGGACGGAGAAACTGCGGACTTGGTATGGAGCAAGTACAGTTCGGGTATGGTGGAAGTATGGTGGAGCTCTGGTGAATGTACAAAGGGAGTTTATCTGAAATCTAATCTGCCGGGAATAATGCAGGCTATAATGATTTTGAATGAAATGATGATTTGTCAACGTGTATTTCCTAAGCCTGTAAGGCTTGCATCTTAGAGACATAAACATAAACCTACCTAGGATGTATGTAAGAAAAACTACGCCGGAAAACAGAACGTCCCGCCTGCTTCTCAAAAAACGAAAATCGGGCGAGACGAAAATGAATAGTATCTTGCTATTTATAATTCTTCTATGTCTTTGATGGCTAAACCCGTCACTTGGTGGATGACCTCGGAGGAGATATTCAAGGCTTTCATCGTACGGGCATTCTCTATGTTTTTCTCTTGCTTTCCTTGTTCAAACCCTTCTGCCAGTCCTTCTGCCAGCCCTTCCTGTCTGCCTTCCTCCGCCGCCGTACTCAGCACATCATTCTGAATCATCACGGCATTGATATGCTCGTCATACGCCAGTTGTTCCGACCTGTCCATATTGTAATAAATCAGTTTGCGGCGTGCCTCTTCCAGTCCGGGAGCTTTCGTATCGGGGCGGATGATACCGGTCTTCAGATACTCTATCCACTCCTCAAGCGGGGTGACGGCCACCTTGTTGAACTCATTCACACGAATCAGGAAGTATTCGGGGAAGATTTCGGCAGGTAGCTTACGCACAATAGCGTCCTTCTCTTTGGTGGTAACTTCCAGAAAATCGCCCGTATGCACGCCCACAAAGGAGTTCTGACCGTGGTACAGGTAATCGTTTCCCTTGCCGATGTCGAAATAGAGAATACTGATGGAGTACACTTTCTTCACTTGAGAGTAAAGTTCTCCCAATTCGATATGCTCCGTGATGGCCTTGGCAACGCCGAAGAGGATGCGCTCCAGATAGTATATCTCGCGCGTGTTCTGCACCTCAACGATGATGATTTCATCCTTGCTATTGCGCGCCTTGATGTCCACCCGGTTGAACTTCTCGCTTTCACGTTGCTGGTTGCCCTCGCTTTCCAGTATCTCGACGATGCGGATAGGCTCACCCAGCAATACAGTGAGGAAGCCTTCGAGCACGCCGAAGTTAGCCTTGTTGCGTAGCAAACGCTTCACCGCCCAATCAAAACGTATATATTTATCTTTCTGTTCCATAACTTTTGTTTTTGTCTTCTAATTAGCACAAAGGTAAGCATAAATTCTGTTTCCAACATGTCCGGAAGCAATAATTTATTTCATTTCTTCTCATCTGTAAACCAGATAGATGCCCTCTTTTTCCGACTTATAAACCAATCTCATGCCCTTCCCCGTACTCGGTCCGTATCAAAGCTGTACCAAGGCCGTGTCAAGTCCAAGCGTTAGGATACGGAGATAATACGGACCTGATACGATTCGGGTACGGGGGAAGCAGGAGAAACAGATCAAAAAGAGTGTAATACAACTGTAGGCAGAATATGTGCATTTCGGAGCAGTTATGAATTAATTCTGTTTAGGAGTAATTTGAATTTTCTTTTTCATGTTTTTTGTTCCAAACTTTTTTTGTTGCTACTTGTTTAATTAAAAAATTGATTATATGAGAACCAAATTACTACTTACGTTATTCTGCATATCATTATGCCTTAACATCACTTCATGTATGTCGGTGAGGGTTCATCCACATAAGGATAAAACAATTCCTCCAGGACAAATAAAGAAAGTGACAGGCGGTAAGTCTGCGAGATATTATACTCCGGGGCACAATAAGTAGAATCGTTATTTTTCTTGATTTGAGGTAAGGCAGCCACAAAAGACCGCCTTACTGCTGGATGTTACAACCTCGCTAATCTTTCTTTTAGGCACTCGTTATAAGTGTACATAACACCTGCCTGAATGATTAACAGTGATTTTTGTACAGGATCAATTTCATTGGCTTTTTCACTTTGATTAAAGTCATTCAACTTGTTGAGTTTTTTTAAATTGTGCCTATTCTTCAACCAGGCGTGATTTAAAATCGCTCATAATGAATTGTGGATTTTACAAAGCCCGTCCAAGGCTAGTTGGTTTCTTTTAAATTTATAATGAACATTGAATATCTTGTTTGTTATTTTTTACCTAATATATTGGTAAAAGCCGGAGCGGTAACACATATTAAGTACCAGAGTTTGCGTTTTTAGTTAGAGATACATATCTTCGCAGACTATTCAAATACTTGTCGATTAAGAAAGTGAATAACAGCGGAAAGAAGAGAGTAGTTATAGCATGGGTGCTGATGATGGCACTTCTGCCGTTCTTCGTGGTGAAGGCTTTTCACCATCACGAGGACGAGCATGCTGCTTCCTGTTCCCATGCAGATCATCCGCGCCATTCGTCCGATGATTGTGCTATCTGTCACTTTTCTCTTTCTCTTTTCACGGAAGCGCAGTCTGTTGACTTCCGTTGCATCTTAACGCCCATCACATTTGAGCAGGTTGTTCATCAGGATAAGATTGTTTATACACTGTCTTATTCACATTATCTACGCGCACCTCCCATAGCTTGATTACATAATTTACATTCATGTGGAGACGGGCTTTCTGTAGCTTGCCTCTCATTGTTTTATTCTAAATTAAGATTGTAATTAATGCGTATAGGAATTATTCCGGGCGTGATGGGGATGTTGTGTACAACCCTTTCCGTCCATGCGCAGGAATCCGATTCAGTCCGTAATGTAGCTTTGCCTGAAGTCGTGATAGCGGAAACCTATCAACAGCTTCAGGACAAAAAGACTGCACTTACGCTCGAAGTGGCTGACAGGGATTTCTTGCGGAAACATTTCACGGGTAACTTCATGCAGGCTATGGAAAATATCCCCGGCGTGCAGGCTATGGATATCGGTTCGGGATTCTCCAAGCTGATGATTCGTGGCATGGGCTTTAATCGGGTGGCTGTATTGGAGAATGGCATCAAACAGGAAGGGCAGCAGTGGGGTGCAGACCACGGTCTGGAACTGGATGCTTTCAATGTAGATGCCGTGAATGTAATGAAAGGCCCTGCTTCGCTGCTTTACGGCAGTGACGCTATGGGCGGAGTGATTGACATTGCTCCGGTGCAGGTGCCGGCAGAGAATATGTTGCTCGGTGACGTGACGCTGTTGGGTAAGTCTGTGAACGAAACCATAGGCGCTTCACTGATGCTGGGTATCAAAAGAAATGCTTGGTATATGCGGTTGCGTTACTCGGAACAGCGCTTTGGAGATTACAGTATCCCGGCAGACACGATTGTTTATCTGACTCAGAAGATGCCTGTTTACGGTCGACGGCTGAAGAACACGGCGGGATGGGAACGTAACGTCAATTTCTTTACTCAATATCAGAAGAAAGGATATAAGTCGAATCTCGCTGTGTCCAATGTTTTTCAGAAGACGGGGTTCTTCCCCGGAGCACATGGAGTGTCTGACTTGTCACGTTTGGAAGACGACGGTGACAGCCGGAACATCGATCTTCCTTACAGTAAGGTAAATCACCTGAAAGTGACCACTCATCAGCAGTATGCCTGGGAGAAGTTTATCCTGTCGGGTGATATCGGTTATCAGAACAATCATCGTGAGGAATGGAGTGCGTTTCATACCCATTACGGAGCACAACCGCTGCCGGAAACTGATCCTGACAAAGAACTGGCCTTTAATCTGAATACTTTCAGCTTTTCGGCAAAAGGACGGTGGATCGGTTCTTCTTCTTGGGAACATCGGATGGGGTGGGACTCCCAATTCCAGCGAAATACGATTTCCGGTTATTCTTTCTTGTTGCCGGAATATGATCGTTTTACTACCGGTATATCCTGGCTTACGACGTATCGTCCGGATAATACATTATCCGTCAGTGGAGGTGTACGGTATGACTATGGTCGCATGCGTGTCTTTGCCCATGATGATCCTTACCTGGCTACTTATTTGCAGGAACAGGGGTATGATGAAGAGCAGGTGGAGTTCTACCGGTGGAACAGTCGTCGGGTAAACAGGAGCTTTGGCGACTATTCTTTATCATTGGGTGTGGTATGGACGCCCTCGACGCGGCATCAGTTGAAGGTAAATGTCGGGCGGAGTTTTCGTCTTCCGGGAGCTAATGAACTGGCTTCGAATGGTGTGCATCACGGCACATTCCGTCATGAACAGGGAGATGCCGCGCTTTCGTCCGAACAGGGTTGGCAGATGGATGCTTCTTATCAGTTGAAGTACGGGAGATGGTCCGTATATGTTTCTCCTTTCGTCAATTGGTTTAGTAATTATATCTTTCTGAGGTCTACGGGGGAATGGTCTGTTTTACCCCATACGGGACAGATTTACCGTTATACGCAGACGGAAGCCTTGTTTGCCGGAGCGGAGGCGAGTGTGGAACTGACTATTTTGCCCACTCTCAACTACCGTATATCCGGTGAGTATGTCTATACCTACAATTGTGATGAACGTATTCCTTTGAGTTTTTCTCCGCCTGCCACGTTGCGCAACACGCTCACCTGGCAAAGGAAGCGGTATATGCTTTATGCCGAATGGCAGAGCATAGCCAAGCAAAATCGTGTGGATCGCAACGAAGACCGCACGCCCGGTGCAAACCTCTTTCATATAGCTGGCTCTCTTGATTTACCCGTTGCCGGAACGGAGGTGGAGATCACTCTGACTGTCCGTAATTTATTCAATACGCGGTATTACAATCATCTCAGTTTTTATCGGAAAGTGGAGATTCCCGAACCGGGGCGAAACTTTCAATTATTAATTAAAGTACCATTTAAAAAATTATTCAAATGAAAACAAGATTTTATTTCCCGATGATTATTTCCCTTTTAGTGATAAGTGTCTCATTACTTACTGCTTGCGGAGACAGCGACAATCCGCTTAGTGATACTACAAAACCGGTGATTGACCTTAAATCGCCTGCCGAAGGCGGAGTACTGGCAATAGGCAGTGAACACGGAGTACATTTTGAGATGGACTTATCGGATGATGTCATGTTGAAATCGTACAAGATAGAGATTCACAATAACTTCGACCATCATTCGCATGATACCCGCACTGCTGAGACGACTATTGATTTCACCTTTAATAAGTCTTACGATGTTTCGGAACAAAGGACGGCTCATATCCATCATCATGATATCGTGATACCTGCTAATGCCACTCCGGGAGATTACCACCTGATGGTTTACTGTACGGATGCTGCCGGAAATGAGGCACATGTCGCACGCAATATCGTGTTGAGTGCGACGGGAGGAGATGACGGACATCACGAAGAATAACGGTTTACGCTGGTTTTATTCGATATATCGAATGAAACGCAAACTTTGGGACAACAAAAGCAAAGTATTGTATTAGGTGCTTTCTTTATTTTTGCCTACTTTTGCATAGAAAATAAAGATGAATATGGAAAATCAGAGACCTTTGATATTGGTTTCCAATGACGATGGTGTCATTGCAAAAGGCATTAGTGAGTTGGTTAAGTTTCTTCGTCCGCTGGGAGAAATAGTTGTGATGGCGCCGGATACGCCGCGTTCGGGTAGCGCAAGTGCGCTGACTGTAACGGAACCCATTCATTATCAGTTGGTTCGTAAGGATGTAGGACTGACAGTTTATAAATGTTCCGGTACTCCGGTAGACTGCATAAAACTTGCTTTACATACGGTGCTCGACCGCAAACCCGATCTGATAGTCGGTGGCATCAATCATGGCGATAACTCGGCCGTGAATGTGCATTATTCCGGTACGATGGGAGTGGTAATTGAAGGCTGCCTGAAAGGTGTGCCTTCCATTGGTTTCTCTCTTTGCTGTCATGATCCGAATCCTGATTTTGAGCCTTCCGGTCCTTATATCCGTGAGATAGCCCGTCAGGTTTTGGAAAAGGGGTTGCCTCCGTTGACTTGTCTCAATGTAAACTTCCCCAATGTGCCGGAACTCAAGGGAGTTAAAGTCTGCGAACAGTCCAAAGGACAGTGGACCAATGAATGGGAGAATTTCGCGCATCGCGGTGATACCCATTACTACTGGCTGACCGGTGAGTTCCAGAATACTGATCCCGATAATGAAAAGAATGATCATTGGGCACTTGATAACGGGTATGTAGCTATTACTCCGACCAAGGTGGATGTTACGGCTTACGAACTTATAGATGAACTGCAGAGTTGGTTCTAATTCAATTGACAATTGACAATTGAAAGTTGACAATTACTATGCAGATTGAAGCTATAGCCAATTGTTAACAATGAATTGTCAATTGTCAATTGTTAATTGTCAATTGATATGAAGTATTACTTGATTGTCGGTGAAGCTTCCGGTGACTTACACGCGTCTCACCTGATGGCAGCTTTGAAGGTTGAAGACCCGCAGGCGGAATTCCGTTTTTTCGGGGGCGACCTGATGGCAGCAGTGGGTGGAACGATGGTGAAGCACTATAAGGAATTGGCTTATATGGGTTTTATCCCGGTGTTACTGCATTTGCGTACAATCTTTGCTAACATGAAACGATGTAAAGAGGATATTGTGGCATGGCAGCCGGATGTAGTGATACTGGTGGATTATCCCGGTTTTAACCTGAATATTGCCAAGTTCCTGCGAGCTAAGACGCAAATTCCGGTCTATTATTATATCTCTCCGAAGATATGGGCGTGGAAAGAATACCGTATCAAGAATATCAAGCGGGATGTGGATGAATTGTTCTCCATTCTGCCGTTCGAGGTGGAGTTTTTCGAAGGCAAGCATCATTATCCGATACATTATGTAGGCAATCCTACGGTAGATGAAGTGACCGCTTTCCGTGCGGAACATCCTGAAACGTACGATGATTTTATTCGTGAGACCGGATTGGAGTCTAAGCCGATAATCGCTTTACTGGCGGGTAGCCGGAAGCAGGAGATAAAAGATAACTTGCCCGATATGCTTCGTGCAGCTTCAGCTTTTCCTGAGTACCAATTGGTTTTGGCGGGCGCACCTGGTATTTCTCCTGACTATTATTATGAATATATAGGCGGTGCGAAAGTAAAGATCCTTTTCGGACAAACCTATCGTTTGCTGCAACAGGCTGAAGCTGCATTGGTAACTTCGGGAACTGCTACGCTGGAAACGGCTTTGTTCCGGGTGCCGCAGGCTGTTTGCTATCATACGCCGATAGGGAAGGTAATTTCGTTCCTGCGCCGTCATATACTGACGGTAAAGTATATTTCATTGGTGAATCTTATTGCAAATCGTGAGGTGGTGAAAGAACTCGTGGCTGATACGATGACAGTAGAGCAGGCCCGTGCTGAACTGGAACGTATCTTATATAATAAGGAGTATCGGCAACGAATGCTTGAAGACTATGAGTACATGGCATCGCGTTTGGGAGATGCCGGTGCTCCGAAGCATGCTGCGCAAGAAATGATACGCCTGTTACACCTGCATTATTGTAGTGGGAGTTAAAGGAGTAGAGGAGTTACATAATGAAAGTCTTTTTGCTTCAAAAGGATATAAAATAGTTAAAAGAGATAAAGCCGGTGCAGTAAATGCCCGGCTTTCGTATTTTATAGTCAGAATACACGAAAGATTATGAACTAACAATTTTTACGAAAACAAGCAAAAGGACTTTGATTATGAAGAGATTACATTGGCTATTTTTTATGATGTGTCTGGCAGTACTACCTGCCTTGCAATCATGTGATGATTTAGATGACGGATACTCTATCGGTGATTTTTCTTATCCGAATTGGAGCACCGTACGCGTGAAGGGGAATACTTTCTATCTGGAAAGTGACACTTGGGGAACACTTTGGCCTATTAATACGAATATGGGTTGGTATCAGCCTGTAGACGGACAGCGCATAATAACAATCTTTAATCCCATCTATGATAATTATGAAGGATATGATCATGCCGTGAAGATTGAGAAGATCTGGCATGCCCTGACGAAAAGTGTGGAACCGCTGACATCGGAGAATGACGAGGAATATGGTAATGACCCGGTATTTATTTATAAAGGGGATATCACTATCAGTGGGGGATATATGAACGTTATCTTTATGCAGAATCTGCCCAAGAATTCGGGTACGAAACATCGTATCAGTCTGGTACAACGTGCTGAAGATGCCGAGGCGCCTTTAGCGGAAGAAGGTAATGATGACGGATATATCTATCTGGAACTTCGATACAATGATTATGATGACCTGAGTGGAGTTCGTGCTCCCGGATTAGTGTCGTTCAATCTGAAAGAATTGAATATAACTTCTGAAACGAAAGGTATCAAGTTGAAGCTGAATTCAGAAGTAAACAATGAAGTCGAAATTACCTTTGAAAAACAATCGGATAATTCCGCAAAAGCTTCTAACTTAGATTTCTCAAAGATGCAATTGAAGTAAAGTAAAGTGTTTTGTGTGGGGCCGGGTGAATGTGAATTCCTCCGGCCTTTTTTATTTCATCAACATTAAAACGTAGAGGTAAACCACTGCTGCGGGGATTGCTAGTAAAGCACTGTCGAAACGGTCGAGCATTCCACCGTGGCCGGGTAGGATGTGACCCGAATCTTTGATACCTAACTGGCGCTTCATTAACGACTCCGTCAGATCCCCCCAAGTACCAAAGATGACAACAACCAGTGCCAGTCCGGCCCATTCCCAAACAGACAGGAATGAGAAGTAGTGGGCGAATACGAATGAAGAAGCGATAGAGAACACACCACCACCGATGCTTCCTTCCCATGACTTCTTGGGGGAAATACGTTCGAACAAACGATGCTTGCCGATTAACGAGCCTACACAATATGCGCCAGTGTCACTCAGCCATATAAATACAAAGATGGAAAGTGGTAGGATGGGATTGTAGATCACGCTGCTTTCTGTCGGGTTATATTGGAAAGCCAATACGTTGAGCAATGCAAACGGCAATGCTACATACAGCTGGCTTAACATGGAAAAGGCCCAGTTGCCAATGGGATTCTTCTTTTTCAGATACAGTTCTGTAATTATCAGGTAAAGCAGTAATGCCAGATAAGGCAGAAATACCTGGGCTCCGATAGTGGATTGACAAAAGCCCATTACAGCCAAGAAGAGATAAGCGCCTCCCAAAGCGGTAATTGTTTTATTGATTTGTACTTCACCGTTTTGGTTTATCAAGTGGGCAAATTCGTGTACGCTCAGTGCACCGATAATGGTGAACAGGATACCGAATGAAAGGGGGCTGTATAGGATACAGCCCACCAATACTACTACGAATAACACACCTGTGATGGCGCGTTTTAAGAAATTGCTTTTCACGGTAATTCCGTTTTTAGTTCTTTATTCTTTTGCGGGTTCGGGACGTTCTACAGAAACTTTAGTTCCTTCTGCGGAAAACTTTGTATTACCGGTTTCATTTCCGCTTTCAACATTGTTTTCCTCTTCCGCTTTTACTTCTTTTTCGCTCTTCGCAGCTTCTTTTGCAGCTGCTTCTTCCGCTTTCTTCAGATCCTCTGAAATCTTATTGGCACTGATCTCCTCCGAACGGGAAGCCCAGGGACGTTTTCCAAAGATTTCTTCCACATCTTCTGCAAAGATAACTTCTTTATCTATCAGCAACTGTGACAGTTTGGCGTGTCCATCCTTATGTTCGGAAAGTATTTTCTTAGCACGTTCGTACTGTTCGTTCACCATATTCTTCACTTCTTCGTCAATCAGTTCAGCTGTTTTTTCGCTGTACGGGCGATTGAAAGAATATTCATCGTTGCTGTAATAACAAAGGTTGGGCAACTTTTCGCTCATTCCTAGGTAGGCAATCATGCCGAAAGCCTGCTTCGTAACACGTTCCAGGTCATTCATGGCACCGGTCGAAATACGTCCCAGGAACAAATCTTCGGCAGCGCGTCCACCCAATGTGGCGCACATCTCATCAAGCATTTGTTCTTTGGTGGTAATCTGGCGTTCTTCGGGCAAATACCAGGCAGCGCCCAAGGCACGTCCGCGTGGAACAATCGTTACTTTAATCAGCGGGTTGGCATATTCCAGCAACCAGGAGATGGAAGCATGTCCTGCCTCATGGATAGCGATGGAACGACGTTCCGCTTCCGTGGTGATTTTCGTCTTTTTTTCCAAACCACCAACAATACGGTCTACAGCATCGAGGAAATCTTGTTTGCCTACGAACTTTTTGCCGTGGCGGGCAGCGATCAGTGCAGCCTCATTGCAGACATTGGCGATATCAGCACCGGAAAAGCCCGGGGTTTGGCGCGCCAACAGGTCTACGTCTACTGTATTATCTATTTTGATGGGGCGTAAGTGTACGCCGAATACTTCCTTACGTTCGTTGAGGTCGGGAAGGTCTACATGAATCTGACGGTCAAAACGTCCGGCACGCAACAAGGCTTTATCCAAAACGTCTACACGGTTGGTAGCCGCCAGGATGATTACACCGCTGTTGGAACCGAAACCGTCCATTTCTGTCAATAACTGGTTCAATGTGTTTTCACGTTCATCATTTCCACCCATTGCGGCAGCTTTGGCGCGGGCACGACCTACGGCGTCAATTTCATCAATGAACACGATACAGGGGGCTTTTTCTTTGGCTTGGCGGAACAAGTCACGTACACGTGATGCACCTACACCGACAAACATTTCCACAAAGTCGGAACCAGCCAGTGAGAAGAACGGTACGTTGGCCTCGCCTGCCACAGCTTTGGCAAGTAGGGTCTTACCGGTTCCCGGAGGGCCTACCAGCAATGCGCCCTTGGGTATCTTACCTCCCAGGTCTGTATATTTTTGCGGTTCTTTCAGGAATTCCACAATTTCCTCTACTTCCTGTTTGGCCTCGGCAAGTCCGGCTACATCTTTGAATGTCACTTTCACGGGAGTCCCCTTTTCAAACAGTTGGGCACGCGATTTACCGACATTGAAAATGCCGCCACCGCCTGCACCTCCACCACCGCTCAGACGGCGTGACATGAATATCCAGAAACCTATCAGGAAGGCAATAGGCAGAATCTGCCACAGTACGACCCCGAAATAATTGCGTTTCTTTTCGTAGTTGATAGAACCGTCAAAGTGCAGTTCATCTTTTTCCTTTTGCAGGAAGTTTCCCAAGCTTTCACGAGACGGTGCTTCAGTCGTAATCATAGGATTTTTACCTACTTTACTAGAGTCTGCCTGAAATACGTTTTTAACGTATTGTGGCTTGATATATGCTTCTACAGAGTTATCATCATAACCGATGATTTTACTCATATAGCCGTCACGTACGTATTGCTGGAATTCGTCATAAGAGACACTTTTGATTCCGGTACTGTTTTCATTGGTGATGTACAAGCCCAGAAGCATCATAGCTATGATCATATACAGCCAGTTCAGGTTGAACTTGGGCATATTTACCTTATTGGGCTTTTTGTTAGCGTTATTATTATTGTTGTCCATAGGGCTTATTAATCAATGTCAGGTATTTGGGTTAATTTGGCGTCGGCCCAGAGATTTTCCAGATTGTAGAAGTCTCTCGTTTCGGGTAGAAACACATGGACCAGTATGTCGGAGTAATCCATTGCTACCCATTCGGCATTGCGCAATCCGTCTATTGCAAAAGGTTTGCTGTTAGCGCCTTTACGGGTGAATTCCTTTACGGACTCTACAATGGCGGTCACCTGGCTTGGGGAGTTTCCCTGACAAATGACGAGATAGTTGCAGATAGTATCGCCAATTTTAGAAAGATCTGCTATTACAATATTTTTTCCTTTTTTATCTTGTATACCTTCGGTTATTTGTTGAATGAGTTTCTTTGATTCGTTCATTACTTATTATTAAAATTAAACAGTTGACAAATATACGCTGAATTCTTGTATCAAACACCTAAAAGGGAAAAAGTCTTTCAATTTTTGATTTTTTTTAGGTATATATTTCTTTGGCATACGGCATCTTAGCAGATTTTAGAGAAAAAAACACGAGAAATTGTTTTGGATTATCAAATTCTTTGTATCTTTGCAACCGCAAAACAGGAACGACCTGTTATTGGGCTATGGTGTAATGGTAACACTACAGATTCTGGTCCTGTCATTCCTGGTTCGAATCCAGGTAGCCCAACTAAAAAAAGCTGCGAATGTAATAAGTTCGTAGCTTTTTGTGTTTTATCCCATTCGTATTTTGGTAGCAATTCTATTCAAAATAATTAAAACTATGGCAAAAGAGTTAGAACTCAAGTACGGCTGTAACCCTAATCAGAAGCCGGCCCGCATTTTTATGCAGGAGGGGGAGTTACCTATCGAAGTCCTGAATGGACGCCCGGGATACATCAATTTTATGGATGCACTGAACGGTTGGCAGTTGGTGAAAGAATTGAAAGCGGCTACCGGAATGCCGGCTGCGACTTCATTCAAACATGTTAGCCCTGCAGGTGCTGCTATTGGTCTGGAATTGGATGAGACAATGAAGCAGATTTATTTTGTTGATAACCTGCCGCTTTCTCCTCTGGCTAGTGCATATGTGCGTGCCCGTGGTGCGGACCGTATGTCATCTTATGGAGATTTTATAGCTTTGAGTGATGTCTGTGATGAGGCGACTGCCCGTTTCATTAACCGGGAAGTATCTGATGGTGTCATTGCTCCGGGATATACGGACGAGGCACTCAAAATTCTGAAGAACAAGCGTAAGGGTACTTATAATGTGATTAAGATTAATCCTTCGTATAAACCTGCACCGATTGAGCGTAAGGATGTGTTCGGAATAACTTTTGAACAGGGACATAATGAGATTCAGCTGAATGGCAGCGAATTGTTCGCTAATATTCCTACGCGGAATAAGACTTTTCCGGATGCTGCAAAGCGTGATTTAATGATAGCGCTTATTACTTTGAAATATACGCAGTCCAATTCTGTATGTTATGTGAAAGACGGACAAGCGATTGGTATCGGAGCAGGACAGCAAAGCCGTATCCACTGTACCCGTTTAGCTGGAAATAAAGCTGATATCTGGTATCTTCGCCAGCATCCAAAAGTATTGAACTTACCCTGGATAGAGAAAATCCGCCGTGCCGACCGTGATAATACGATTGATGTTTACATTAGCGATGACCATGATGATGTGTTGGCTGACGGTATTTGGCAGCAGTTCTTTACAGAAAAACCGGAAGTACTGACGCGTGAGGAAAAGCGCGAATGGCTGAATACTCTGAAAGGAGTAGCTCTTGGTTCAGATGCTTTCTTCCCGTTTGGAGATAATATAGAGCGTGCTCACAAGACTGGTGTGGAATACATTGCCCAGGCGGGAGGTTCAGTACGTGATGATCATGTTATTGAAACCTGCGATAAATACGGTATCGCTATGGCATTTACAGGTATTCGTCTGTTCCATCATTAAGATATAAATAACAAAAAGGGTGTCTCAAAAATGTTGAGACACCCTCTTTGTATATGTAGGCTTAAAATTATTCGGCGCTACGAATGGAATCGTCGATAACCTTAATCTTTTGTTTTACCAATTCAATATCTGCCTTCAGCTTTTCTACTTTGCGGTTTAGTTCTGTCAGCAGGCTGTTGCCTTTCTTTGAAGAAGCTGTCAGGAAGCCAAGATTATTTTCATAAGTCTGCAATTCGTTCTTCATGGCATCTGCTGCACGTACCAGTTTCTCGCGTTCGCGATAGAGTGCCTGCGGGCTGCCTTCCTGAATACTGCTGATGTTGGATTTGAAATTACTCAACTTCTTATTGGCAGCGCTGATGTTGAAGTGGTCGAACAATTTATCCACTTGTCCGTGGTATTGCTTGTACAAACGGTCTTTTTCCTTGAAAGGTACATGACCGATGTTGTTCCATTCCTTCATTAATTCGCGTACCAACTGAGTAGCTTCATCTGTATCCATATTCTCATCAATGGCACCCAACTTCTCGATGATTTCCTTCTTCTTATTCAGGTTGTCTATCTCAACGGAACGTTGGGAGGAAGTGGCCTTGTTCTTTTGTTCGAAGAAGTAGTCGCAAGCGGAAATAAACCGTTTCCATATTGCATCAGAATATTTCTTTGCTACCGGACCGATTGTTTTCCATTCTTTCTGCAGTTTGGTTAGCTCGTCAGCAGTTGCTTTCCAGTCGGTACTGTCTTTCAGAGCTTCGGCTTTTTCGCAAAGGGCACGTTTCTTATCCAGATTTACGTTCATACCTTCTTTCAGGGATTTAAAGAAATCTCCTTTTTTGCGGAAGAACTCGTCACATGCTTTACGGAAACGTTCGAATATCTTTATATTCATCTTTTGCGGTGCAAAACCGATGGTTTTCCATTTGTTCTGCAAAGCAATGATTTCCTGTGTCTTATTATCCCAGGCTGCAAAGTTGGTCAGCTCATTATAGTCTATTGCTTCAATGATTTCACAAATTACCGTTTTCTGATCGAGGTTATGTTGCTCCACCTCTTTCAATGCTTCGAAGTGTTGCTGGTGGCGACGATTTACGGCTGTGGAAGCTGCTTTGAAGCGGTTCCATACCTCGTCACGCAGTTCTTTGGCAACAGGACCCGTATCACGGAATTCCTGATGCAGTTTCTGTAACTGATGGAATGCTGATACTACATCCGGTTCTTCTGCCAGTTTTTCGGCAGCTTCACAGAGATGTGTCTTGATTTCCAAATTCTTCTTGAAATCGTATTCGCGGAATTCATTGTTCAACTTCAGCAAGTCATAGAACTTCTCTACATAGAGCTGGTAGCTCTTCCATAGTTCGTTGACTTTAGCTTGCGGAATCAGTTTTACTTCATTCCACTGTTGTTGCAACTTCTTGAATTCCGTATAGGATTTGTTGGCATCATCGGGTGATTCTACCAGTTCTTTCAGTTCCTCTATTATGGAAAGTTTGATTTGCAGGTTCAGCTCTTTCTGTTTTTCCTGTTCGGCTGACAATGCACCTCTCTTCTCTTTAATGACGGACATGATGTTCTTGAATTCCTCTTCAACAGCATCTGCTGTCGGAATGAAATTCTCTGCTGTTCCCCCGTTTTCGATGAATAGTTTCTTCGCTGCTTCCAGTTCGGCATTATGCAGCTTATAGAAAGCCTGTTTCAGACCATCTATTTCCTGTTTGCCGGCATTTTCCACATCTGCGGAAACCTCTTTAAGCTTAGCTAGGATTTCCTCCTTGTTTAGCTTCTGTATAGCTTCTACCGGCTTTTCTTCCTTCGTTGCTTCTTCAGCCGGAGTTTCGGTCAGAGCCGGCTCTGAAACCTCGGCTGCT
>OHNO01000526.1_pt1 | contig 20924 bp, 17 predicted proteins | sample 1569521 | NCBI WGS metagenome assembly OHNO01 (sample SAMEA3879604, study PRJEB24766) | human gut metagenome | biome: human-associated habitat; feature: feces | place: USA | collected 1985/1987
GTTCCACCACGCATAGTTTGGTATAAACGGCGTTGGGCCGGAAAAAGCCGTTTTCCGAAGGAACCTCCTCCACTGCGTGCCGCGTGACGATCTGGTACGGCACCATCTCAATGACATGGGCCGGGCCCGCGACAGGCAGCGCAAGGTCGGCAGGAGCCACGTTCTCAAAGTGTACCGAATGCAGCAGCGCATCGGGTACGGGGGCGGCGGCAAGGCCTGCAAAGCGCTCCTCCACGGGCCGGCCGTCCTTGTAAACCGCGCGCACGGTCATCTGCTTGAGGCTGTCCAGCAGGACAAGGTCGGCCCGATAGCCCGCGGCCACGGCGCCCAGGTCCCGCAGGCCGTATTCGCGGGCTGCGTTCCAGGTGGCCATTTTGATGGCGGTGACAGGCTTCATGCCCAGGCTGATGGCCTGGCGGGGCACATCGTCTTCGCTTTCAAAGAAGCGGCGGTTGGCCTGAATGGTGCTCTGGGTGAGGTTGACGATATGGCAGCCGTAGACGAAGGTGTCGGCCGGCTCGTTGAAGCCGATATGCCCGTTGTTGCCTATGCCCAGCAGCTGCAGGTCTATGCCGCCCGCCGCGCGGATATCGGCGTCGTACATCTCGGCCTCCTCGTCGCTCTTCACCGCGCCGGACGGCACATGCGTGGCCTCCATGCGGACGTCAACCTTCTCGAAGAGGTTCTTGTTCATGAAATAGCGGTAGCTCTGGTCATGAGTACCGTCGAGGCCGATGTACTCGTCGAGGTTGAAGGTGGTGCACTTGGCAAAGGACAGCTTGCCCTCGGCGCAGAGCTTCGCCAGCTCGCCGTACAGGCCCAGAGGCGTGGAGCCCGTGGCAAGGCCCAGGACGGCCTCGGGCTTCTCGTTCAGGAGTTTTACATACCTCTGTGCAGCCTTCTTGACTACTTCTTCCTGCGTGCCGATTATGAGTTTCAAAGCAGTTTTCCCCCTGTCTTATATGATACTCTTTATCCTCCGGACAGCTTCGGCGGTGTTTTCCGCGTCGCCGAAGGCGGTCAGGCGTATGAAGCCCTCGCCCGAGGGGCCGAAGCCAGCGCCGGGCGTTGTGACGACGTTGGCCTCTGCCAGGAGCCTGTCGAAAAACTCCCAGGAGCCCAGGCCGCCGGGCGCGCGGAACCAGATATACGGCGAATCCGTGCCGCCGTAGACCTCCAGGCCCGCCGCCGTCAGGCCCGCGCGGATGACGCGGGCGTTATTCATATAGTAGCCTATCATCTCGGCTATCTGCGCCTTGCCGGCCTCGCAGTAGGTGGCCTCAGCCGCCTTCTGGATGACGTAGGCCGTGCCGTTGAACTTGGTGCTCTGGCGGCGCATCCACAGGTCGTAAAGGCTCACTCCGCCGCGCTTAAGCGCGCGGGGTATGACCGTCCAGCCGCAGCGCGTACCCGTAAAGCCCGCGGTCTTGGAGAAGCTGCAGAACTCGATGGCGCACTCTTCCGCGCCCGGTATCTCGTAAATCGTCCTCGGAAGCTCGGGGTCGGACATATACGCACGGTACGCCGCGTCGTAAAGGATGACGCTGCCGTGCTCGTTTGCGTAATCCACCCAGGGCTTCAGCTGCGCCTTCGTCGCGGCCATGCCGGTAGGATTATTCGGGAAGCAGAGGTATATCATGTCCGGCACGGTCTTGGGAAGCTCGGGGAAAAAGCCGTTCTCCGCCGTGCAGGGCATGTAGACTATCTTCGTCCACTTCTCCCCGTCCCAGTCCCCCGCCCGGCCGCTCATGGCGTTGGCGTCTATGTACACCGGATACACGGGGTCGCAGACGGCGACGGTGTTCTCCTCGGAGAAGATGTCGCCTATATTGCCGCAGTCGGACTTCGCGCCGTCGGAGACGAAGATCTCGTCCGCCGTTATCTTCACGCCGCGGGGCGCGTAGTCGTTCTTCACGATGGCTTCGCGCAGGAAATCATAGCCCTCGTAGGGGCCGTAGCCCATGAAGCTCTCCTTGCGGCCCATCTCGTCGGACGCCGACTTGAGCGCTTCGACGCAGGCGGCAGGCAGGGGCAGGGTCACGTCGCCTATGCCGAGCTTTATGAGTCGCTTATCCGGGTTCTGTGCCGAATAGGCAGCGGCGCGGCGGGCGATTTCAGCGAAAAGATAGCTGCCGGGGAGTTTTCCGTAGTTCTCGTTGAGTTTAATCACTTACTGGCACCTCACAGGAGAAGTTCGCCGTCAAAGACGGTGACGGCGGGGCCGGTCATGTAGATGAGGTTCTCATCCCGGTTCCACTCGATATTGAGCTCGCCGCCGCGCAGCATGAGCTTGGCGTATGGCTCGCACTTGCCGTTCACGACGGCGGCAGCCAGGGCTGCGGTGGAGCCGGTACCGCAGGCCAGCGTCTCGCCGCTGCCGCGTTCCCAGACGCGCATCTTCAGCGTGGTGCGGTCTATGACCTGGACAAATTCGGTGTTTATCCTCTCCGGGAAGAGCGGGCAGTTCTCAAAAAGCGGGCCTATCGTGGGCAGGTCCAGCCAATCGACATTATCCACGAACACTACGGCGTGGGGGTTGCCGACGGACACGGCCGTGACGCTCCACTGCATGCCGCCGACCTCCATGGGCTGGTTTATGAAGCTCTCGCCCTCGGTGATGACGGGTATCTTCTCAGCTTTGAACTCAGGCTCGCCCATGCAGACGCGCACGCTCTCGACGACGCCGTTTTCTACGTTCAGCCAGAGCGTCTTGATGCCCGCGCCCGTTTCAACGTCTATGACGGTCTTATCCGTCATGCCGCGCTCATAGACGTACTTCGCCACGCAGCGGATGCCGTTGCCGCACATCTGGGCGCAGGAGCCGTCCGCGTTATACATATCCATCGCAAAATCCGCCTTATCGGACGGGCAAATGCAGATGAGCCCGTCGCCGCCGACGCCGAAGTGCCTGTCGGACACAAGGCGGGCCAGCGCCGGGCGGTCTTCCACCGTCTCCTCAAAGCAGTTTACATACACATAGTCGTTGCCGCAGCCGTGCATTTTTGTAAACTTCATGCTGTCACTCCCAATCTATGGACTTATGGCACTATTATATACGACTTTAACACGCCTTGCAACGGTTGTTTTGCGCCCGCTCTCTGCTGCGCACGCCAAAAAACGCGCCCTTTACGGGCGCGTTTTTGGTGTATCAAGGGACTTATTTCTTCGCAAACGGCTTGGACAGGCTCTTGATGGCTATGCTGCCGTAACGCTTGGCAACATGCGGGGCCAGGCTCGGCACGAGCTTGTCGTAATCGAGGCCCTCAACGTCGCGCACGCGCTCCAGGTGAATGGCGTCAAATTTGCACTTCGTCGTGCAGATGCCGCAGCCTATGCACATGTATTCGTCGAGCACGACCGCGCCGCAGCCGAGGCAGCGCTCCGTCTCCTTCTTGAGCTGCTCCTCAGTGAAGGTGCCGCGCAGGTCGCGGAAGGTCTTCTTCGCCTCCTCCGGGCTGCCGTCAGCGGCCTTCTGGCGCGGAGCGGGACGCAGGCTCTTTATCGGCACGACGACATTGTCCTTGTCAAGGGACAGATATTCCTTCACGGCCCTGCCGAGCACCAGGCTCTGGCCCTCGTGCACAAAGCGGTGGATGGAGATGGAGCCCTCCTTGCCTGCCGCAATGGCGTCGATGGCGAACCTCGGTCCGGTGACCACGTCGCCGCCCGCGAAGATGTCGGGCTCGCCGGTCTGGAGAGTGACGGGGTCAACGACGACGGTGCCGTTCCTGCCGCGCTGGACCTTGGTGCCGTCCAGCATCGCGCCGAGGTCCACCTTCTGGCCGGTGGCGGCGATGACGCAATCGACGGCGAGCTCCTCGAACACGCCCTTGCGCTCCACAGGCTGACGCCTGCCGGAGGCGTCCTCCACAGCGGAGAGCTCCATGCACTGGAGCTTCAGGCCGGTGACGGCCTCCTCGCCCAGGACCTCAGCCGGGGTCATCAGGTACTTGAACTGGACGCCCTCGGCCTCCGCCTCCGCGACCTCCTCAGCCGCGGCGGGCATCTCGTCGGCCGTGCGGCGGTAGACTACATACACGTTCTCAGCGCCCAGCCTTATGGCGGTACGGGCGACATCCATGGCGGTGTTGCCGCCGCCTATGACGGCGACGTTCTTGCCAACTTTGACCTCCTCGTCCGCGTTCACGGCCTTGAGGAACTCTATGCCGCCCCAGACGCCGGCCTTATCTTCACCGGCGCAGCCGAGCGGCGCGCTCTTCCATGCGCCGGCGGCGAGGTAAAACGCCTCGTATCCCTGCTCGCGCAGCTGCGCTATAGTGACGTCCTTGCCGACGTCCACGCCGCAGCGGAATTCCACGCCCAGCTCGCGCAGGACGTCTATCTCCGCCTCGACGACGTCCTTCTCAAGACGGAAGGATGGGAGGATGCGGGTCAGCATGCCGCCGACCTTGTCGCCCTTCTCGAACACCGTGACGGGGTAGCCCTTTACGGCGAGATAATAGGCGCAGGAGAGGCCGGACGGACCGCCGCCGATGACGGCGATCTTATTCGTGAAGGGCTTGCCGGTCTGGTTGAGCATCTTCGGCACGAAGCGCGTCTCGGCGGCCAGCTCCTTGTCCGCGATGAACTTCTTTATGTCGTCGATGGCAATGGGGTCATCAATATCGCCGCGGGTGCAGGCGTCCTCACAGGCCCTGTTGCAGATGCGGCCGCAGACCGCCGGGAACGGGTTCTCGCTCTTTATGAGCTCCAGCGCCTCGAGATAGCGGCCCTGGGAGGCAAGCTTTATATAGCCCTGGACGGGGATATGCGCGGGGCATTCCATCTTACATGGCGCGGTGCCTTCCTCAGCGACCTTGCTGCGGTTGGTGCGGTAATCAACGTTGTACTTGTCCTTGCCCCAGAGGCTGTCCATGGGGGTGAGCTGAGGCTCGGCGGGCTTCTCCTCGTTCTTCGCGCACAGCTTGGTACCGAGCTTGAGGGCGCCCATCTGGCAGTTATCCACGCACAGGCCGCAGGCCACGCACTTATCGCGCTCCACCTTGGCGACGTAGTTGGTCCTGAGCATATCCGGGGCGTTGAAGTATTCGCCCAGGCGCAGGGCCAGGCAGGAACAGCCGCAGCAGTTGCAGATGGCGGTGGGGCCGTCATAGCCCTCGGCGGCGTTTATCTCGTGGACAAGGCCGTTATCCTCGGCGCGCTTGAGTATCTCAAGCGCCTCCTCCTTGCTGACCAGCCTGTGGCTGCCCTGCTTAGAGAAGAACTTGGCGTTGTCGTCAATATACATGCACATATCTTCCTCGAGGTGGCCGCAGCCCTCGCCCATAAGGCGCCTCGTGCGGCGGCAGGAGCAGGGGCCTACGGAGATGGCCCAGGCTCTCTCGATTATGTGCTCGACCTCGTCATAGGTGGCTGCGTGCGAGTCGTTCCTAATGGCGCTGCCGACGGGCATCGCGCGCATGGGACCCATGCCCGCCGGGAAGTTCGGGACAAGTATGGGCGTGCGGTAGCGCGTATAGCGCTCAAAGCACTCGGCAATGATGGGGTATTTCTCCACCTGCTCCTTGACGGAGAGCATGCCTTCCATGATGCCAGGCACCCAGATGGGGTAATAGTAGGTCTCGACGTCGTGGTCCTCGCCCTCGTACACGCAGCGGACTATGCCGCACTTCACGAGCTCGTCAACCATGGCCTGGGCGTGCTCAACGCTCGTCCCGGCCTTTTTGGCTATCTCTTCTATGCGCCTCGGTTTGCGGACCTTGACATGCATGCCGACGTCGGCCATCTCATCCGTCACGACCGGGTCGAGTATCATGTACTCGGGGTCGGAGGGCGTGACGCCCGTATAGGTTCCAGACTCAAGGCTTATCTTCGACGCAAGGAGAAGTATCTTTTTTCTGAAGGCCATATGTCCCCCTCTTTTCAGTTTGAAAATTTGGTTTTCCAACACAAGTTGCTCTTTTATCATTATAAACTTCTGCTCACCCTCATTCAATTCACACCTTTGCAAATTAAAAAGTCAAAAAACTGTCAATTATCACAACTGGTTCTGATTTGACCAGCGTTTTCTGCGCTGGCATGGCCACAATTACCCTCGATACGCTTAATTTCTTCCCACGCTTGACCGCCGGGCGCGCGCGTGGTATCATCGGCATGTGCCGAAAAATCAGGTTTTGGAGGTCTGGTCAATGCACGAGATTGGCGTCGTCAGGCAGGTGCTCAGGACTGTCGAAAACTTTGCAAAAGAAAACGGACTTGACAGAATAGACACCATCGTACTCGAGATCGGTGACCTCTCGCTGGTCATACCCAAATACGTTGAGGACATCTACAACGTCATTATAAAGGATACGCCCTTTGAGTTCACCAAACTCAAAATTGAGGTCGTGGAGGGCCAGGGCGTCTGCCGGGACTGCAAAAGGGCCTTCCCCATAGTCAAGAACGAGGGCTATTGCCCGCGCTGCGGCAAACGAAATGCTGACGTCATAAGCGGAAGGGACTTTCTTGTCAAGGAGGTCATTGTTCCCTGAGAGGCGGACATTTTGTGCAGTATTTACGTTTTTTGCCGTCAGACATGTATGCTTTTGAGCGGTATTCCCGCTTGACTTTAGCCATTTCAAGCGTTATTTTAGATGCAGCAAAGCAAATTCGGCCTCGCCGGGAAGGAGATTGAGCAGCATGAAGAACCTCGTTTGCACTCTCAACGTCAATACTGCCGCTTCCTCCCGTCAGGCTCGCTTCTCCTTTGCGGGCTTTTATTGCTATGCCTATTTTTACTTTTATGGCATGGGAAACAAAGAGCCTGGCAGGATGTTAGCGGTTTGCTGAGTTAAGAGATTTGCAGCTTTCAGCAGCCCCGTCTGTACAGGCGGGGCTGCTTTTTTGCTGCCCGACAAAATGAAAAGGAGAGACCGAAATGAAAAAGATCCTCGCCATCCTGCTTGCAGCCACGATGCTGCTCGCCCTTGCCGCCTGCGGCACCGCTGCCGACACGGCCACTGAGCCCCCTGCCGATGAAACAGCCCCCTCCAGCGAAGCGCCCGCCAGCGAGGCCCCCGCCGATGAGGGCGACGCCGCCGAGACCTATGTCGTCGGCATTTGCCAGCAGATGACCCACGTAGCGCTCGACTCCGCCACCGAGGGTTTCAAGGCCGCCCTGGCCGACATCCTCGGCGAAGATGCCGTCACTTACAGCGAGGGCAACGCCGGCGGTGAGCAGCCTAACTGTGTCACTATAATTGACGGCCTCGTCTCCGAGGGCGTTGACCTCATCCTCGCCAACGCCACCTGGCCGCTTCAGGCCGCGGCCGCCGCCACCGCCGACATCCCCATTCTCGGCACCTCCATCACCGACTACGCCACCGCGCTGAACATCGACGACTGGACCGGCACCGTTGGCGGCAACATCTCCGGCACCAGCGACCTCGCCCCGCTCGACCAGCAGGCGGCGATGATCCGGGAGCTCTTCCCCGACGCGGCGAACATCGGCCTGCTCTACTGCTCCGGTGAGCCGAACAGCGTCTACCAGATCGAGACCATCCGCGGTTACCTTGAGGACATGGGCTACACCTGCGAAGCCTATGCTTTCACCGACGTCAACGACCTCAGCTCCGTCACCCAGACCGCCTGCGACAACTCCGACGTCATCTACATCCCCACTGACAACACCGCTGCCGGCAACGCTGAGACCATTGCCAACGTTGTGCTCGCCGCGGGCGTGCCCGTGGTCGCCGGCGAGAGCGGCATCTGCTCCGGCTGCGGCGTCGCGACGCTCTCCATCGACTACTACGAGCTCGGCTACACCACCGGTGAGATGGCCGCGAAGATACTCACCGGCGAGGCTGACGTCAGCACCATGGCCGTCGAGTACGCGCCCACTGTCACCAAGATGTACAACGCCGCCAACTGCGAGGCCCTGGGCCTCACTATGCCCGAGGACTACGTAGCCATCGAGGGCTGATTCCCGACTTAGCCCGGGAGGGCGGGCCCCCGCCCTCCCGGATACCACCGCGCATGGAGGATTAAATGTAATGGAGTTCTTGCAATCGCTGCTGAACGGGCTGCCCGGCTCCGTGGGCCAGGGCCTCATGTGGGGCGTTATGGCCATCGGCGTATACATCACCTACCGGGTGCTCGACATTGCCGACCTGACGGTTGACGGCTCGCTCGCGACAGGCGGAGCCGTCTGCGTACTGCTCACGGTCAGCGGAGTGAACGTCTGGCTGGCTACAATAATAGCCATGCTTGTGGGCATGCTCGCGGGCCTCGTCACCGGCCTCTTCCACACCAAATGCGGTATCCCGGCCATACTAGCCGGTATACTCACCCAGCTAGCGCTGTATTCAATAAATCTGCGCATTATGGGCTGGGGCACCACGGCGGGGACGCAGTCCACACTTGCCGTAAGCGTGGATAAGTTCGACCTTCTCGTCTCCTCCCGCTACGTCCGAGAGCTGTCGCTGAGAAACCCCATCCTGCTGCTCCTGGTGATAGCAGCCGTGGTGGTTGGCCTGCTCTACTGGTTCTTCGGCACCGAGATCGGCTGCGGTATACGCGCCACCGGCGCGAACCGGAACATGGCCCGCGCCCAGGGCATCAACACCGAGAAAAACGCCGTCATCGGCCTCATGATTTCCAACGGCATAGTCGCCCTCGCAGGCGCGCTTATCGCTCAGTACCAGGGCAGTTCCACCGTGGACATGGGACGCGGCGCCATCGTCATCGGCCTTGCGGCGGTCATCATCGGCGAGGTCATTCTCGGCCACAGGGCACGCAACTTCGCCACGAAGCTCGCAAGCTGCATCCTCGGCGCGATACTCTATTACGTTGTCATCCAGGTCGTGCTCCGCCTCGGGCTGAACACCAACGACCTAAAGCTGCTCACAGCGCTCATCGTCGCGCTGTTTCTCGCGATTCCGCATTGGAAGGATAAGCTCATGTCAGGCCGCCGCGCGGTCGCAGGAAAGGGGAATAACAATGCTTGAACTCAAACATATCAGCAAGACCTTCTACCCCGGGACGGTGAACGCCAAGACCGCGCTCTTTGACCTGAACCTCACCCTCAACGACGGCGACTTCGTCACCGTCATCGGCGGCAACGGCGCGGGCAAGAGCACCATGCTCAACGCCATCGCCGGCGCCTTCTCAGTCGATTCCGGAAGCATCACGATAGACGGGCGCAACATCACCAAGCTGCCTGAGTACAAACGTGCAGCGTTCATCGGCCGTGTATTCCAGGACCCGATGATGGGTACGGCGCCGACGATGGGCATCGAGGAGAACCTTGCCCTCGCCGCCAGGCGCGGCAAGCGGCGCACCCTCCGCTGGGGCATCCGCAAGGTCGAGCGTGAGGACTACCGCGAGCTGCTGCGGTCTCTGGACCTCGGCCTTGAAAACCGGCTCTCCGCCAAGGCCGGCCTGCTCTCGGGCGGTCAGCGCCAGGCGCTTACCCTGCTCATGGCCGCGCTGGTGCAGCCCAAGCTGCTCCTCCTCGACGAGCACACCGCCGCGCTCGACCCCAAGACCGCAGCCAAGGTGCTCGAACTCTCCGAGCAGATCGTCACCGAGAACCACCTCACGACGCTCATGGTCACGCACAACATGCGCGACGCCATCAACTACGGCAACCGCCTCATCATGATGAACGAGGGCCGCGTCGTCCTAGACATCAGCGGCGAGGAGAAAAAGCGCCTCACCGTAGAGCAGCTCATCGCACGCTTCTCCGCCGTCTCCGGCAAGGAGTTCGCGAACGACCGCGTGCTGCTCGGCGCGTAACAGGATACGAAAAAGCCACCGCCTGGGCGGTGGCTTTTTTAATACCTTATAACAAAATATATAACGTATACCCAGCTCAGAAGTCCGTGCAGAATGGCCCATCCCACGGAGTGCCAGGTGGTGTAGCTTATCACCATAGCCAGGGCGCTGCCGAAGGATATCCCGGTCTTCACGGTTTTGTTTACTATCGCCTGCCTGTTCTCGTTCATGTGCTGTTCCTCCTTCAAGTTATCTCGCCCGAGTCCAGGGCCAGCTGCTTTCCGCCGCTGCTGACCAGGAGGCGGAAGTCGGTGTCTATACCCGTGACCGTGCCGTGCACGCCATCCGGAAGGGATACTTCCCTGCCCAGAAGGGTCAGGCGGCTGAGGTATTCGGCGTGGAAACGCTGCTCAGGCATGGCCTTGTATAGGCCTATGAGCGCGTCGAGCGTGTCCACGGCGAGTTTTGCGGCGGCGTCCTCCGGGGCGGCGTCCGGGAACACCGCGCCCGCTGTGGAGGCTATCTCGGGCGGGTAGCCGCCGGGCGGGGGCGTCACGTTGATGCCGATGCCGGGTATGACCCAGGCTAGGCCGCCTGCGGCGTCGGGCGCGGCCTCGGTGAGGATGCCGCAGACCTTGCGGCCGCGCAGGAAGACGTCGTTCACCCACTTGATGCCCGCCGCTTCTCCCGAGGCGCGCTCTATGGCGCGGGCGGCGGCGACGGCGCAGGCGGGCGTTATGAGCCTGGCCGCCGTCACGGCCGGGAAACGCGGCCTCAGCAGCAGGGAGAAATACACGCCGCAGCCCGCCGGGGAGAAAAAGCGGTGCTCCCCCCTGCCGCGTCCCGCAGTCTGCGCGCCTGCGATGACGGCGGTGAATTCCGGCGCGCCGGAGCGCGCCAGCGCGGCCAGGACGGTGTTTGTCGAGTCCACGCAGTCGAACACCCGGGCCTCAAAAACGCTGCCCCTGGCGGCCATATATGCCCTTATGCTCTCCTCCAGCATGAGTGCACCCCCAAAAAACAATACTCCGCCAGTTGCCTGACGGAGTTTGGAGCTGGCAATGTGACTCGAACACACGACCTGCTGATTACGAATCAGCTGCTCTACCGACTGAGCTATGCCAGCACGCTTACGCGCTTAAGGATTTTAGCACAGGCACGGGGCAAAGTCAAGCGCTATTGTTGATATTCCTATGATTACAGAGAGTATAGATGAATGAAAAATTGTGACGGTTTTGCGACAAGTTGCGGCGCTCTTCGACGGCAAAGCTCAAAATTCGCCCCTGCCGCACCAGGTCACAGGCGCAGAAAAGCCTCAAAAGCCTAGCAATTTCAGGCTTTAACGGCATCGACAGCCAAGGGGCATAACCGCACGCGGCGTTTACATAAATGAAAGGCAGAAAAGTTATTCTCAGAGTTATAAACACTTTCAACATGCTTATCAACAGCGTTTTTCCCTTGTGCGGCGCGGGTTTCAGCGATTATTTGCATTTATTGCCAATCCCTGGATCGAAAGCGGCGGCCCCGCGGGATTTTAAAAATCCTTTACATAACAACCGCGAAGGCCGCCTCATTCCGCTCGGAAGGCGCAATATGAAGGAATCCGTTCATACTATCTGCCGGTAGTCCCGGTTTGCCTTGAAGATGGAGCCCGCTTGGACGCCGCTGACGATTATGTGGTCAAGCAGCTGGACGCCGAAACCGCCCAGGGCCTTCTCCAGCATCTCCGTGGACACATAGTCGTCCGGCGACGGAGTTATACCTCCGCCGGGGTGATTATGCGCCAGGATCACACGGCTCGCGCGGTAGTTCACCACCATTTCCACCACGCTGCGCACGTTCATGTTCACAAAATCCAGGCTGCCCCTGCCCAGCTCCCGGCAGCTCAGGACGCGGAGCATATTGTCCAGCAGCAGGACAAAGATGCGCTCCGTGCGGGCAAACATGAACAGCGGCCGGAAATACTCGCAGGCGTCCCGCGTGTCGTTTATCGTTGTCATCTTGCGCCGGCTCATCATATAGCGCCGGCTGACCTCCGGTATAAGGCGCAGGAAGATGGCCGTCTCCCGGCCCACGCCATCGACATTCGAGAGTTCCTCCACCGAGGCCTCGAAAACGGCGTCCAGCGAGCCGAAACGGTCCAGCAGCTCGTGGGCGATCTCATTGGTGTTGCAGCGCGCACGGACGTAGAACAGCAGGAATTCAAGGGCGTGTACGTCGTCAAAGCTCTCAAGCCCGTGCTCGGCAAAGGCGTTCTTCATTCTCTGCCTGTGTCCATCGTGCGTGCTCATATCTTACAGCTCCTTTGTGGCGTAGGCGTTCAGGTCGCTGCCGGCGGTGCTGCCCGCCAGATATTCGAAATACGCCTGGGCGCCTATCATGGCCGCGTTGTCGCCGCAGAGCTTCAGCGGAGGTATATACAGAGTCGCACCCTCGCGCTCCGCCGCGGCGGCAAAGTCGCGCCTTATGCGGGAATTGGCGGCCACGCCGCCGGCGACGACGATCTTTTTATAGCCCAGCTCACGCGCGGCGGCCATCGTGCGCGGCACGAGGCTCTCGCTCACGGCCTTGCAGAACGAGGCGGCGAGGCCCGGGCGGTCTATCTCCTCCCCGCGCTGCTGTGCGCCGTGGACCAGGTTTATCACCGCCGTCTTGAGGCCGGAGAAGCTCATGTCATAGGGGCTGCCCTCTATGTGCGACTGCGGCATGGCATAGCGCGTGTCGTCGCCCTGCTGCGAGAGTTCGTCCAGGGGCTTGCCTCCGGGATAGGGCAGGCCGAGGACGCGCGCGGTCTTGTCAAAGCACTCCCCCGCCGCATCGTCCCGCGTCGAGCCCAGGATTCGGATATCGGTATAGTCCCGCACGTCGGCGATGAGCGTGTTTCCGCCGGATATGGCCAGGCACAGGAAGGGCGGCTCCAGCTCCGGGAAGGCGAGATAGTTGGCGGCGATATGGCCGCGGATATGGTGCACGGGTATGAGCGGCACGCCCAGGGCCATGGCCGCAGCCTTGGCGAAGTTCACGCCCACCAGCAGCGCACCGATGAGGCCCGGCGCGTAGGTGACGGCGACGGCGTCTATATCTTTCCGCTCCAGGCCCGCGACCTGGAGCGCGCGCTCCGCAAGTAGCGAGATGACCTCCACATGGCTGCGCGAGGCTATCTCCGGCACAACGCCGCCGTAGACGGCGTGCAGGTCGGCCTGGGAAAACACCTGGTCTGTTACAAGCTCCCTCCCGTCCCGGACGAGGGCGACTGCGGTCTCGTCGCAGGAGGATTCAACGGCTAAAATCAGCATTGCGGTTCCTTCCTTATGTAGAGATTCATTATTATGGCGTCCTCTGCGGGCTTTTCATAGTACCCCGGCCTGACGCCGACGTCCACGAAGCCCTTGCCGCGGTAGAGGGCTATGGCGGGCAAGTTCGAGGCGCGGACCTCAAGGCTCAGGAAGGCCAACTCCAGCGCCGCGGCACGGCTTATCATCTCGTCTATCAGCGCGGAGGCCACGCCGCGGCGGCGGTGCTCCGGAGCTGTGCAGACGTTGGATATATAGCCCTCGTCCAGGACGTATTGCAGGCCCATATAGCCTGCGAATGCCCCCTCTTCCTCGGCAGCGAGCATTATTTTGCCCGGTCCGCTGAGCTGGGAGGCGATTATCTCCTCCGGCCAGGGCAGGGAAAAGCACTCGCGCTCAAGCGCGGCTATCTTTGCCACGTCTGAGGGCCGGGCGTCACGTATCGTCATCTTCGTCCTCCCCCAGCAGCTCGTCCAGGAGATAGCGCACTTCCTCCGCCAGCCTGTCCGCGAGGCGGTCCCAGCCGCCCTGCGTGGAAAAACGCGGCGGCGTGATATCCGTCTCACCAAGACAGATGATACGCTCGTCAAACTCCGGCCAGCGGGCGGCCAGTGCGTCGCCCTGGGCCTCGGTCATGCAGAGCGCGACGTCATAGCTCTCCAGCGCGGCCCTGTCTGCCGCGCGGGTGGTGCGCTTTGAGATATCGAGACCGTATTTCGCCGCGGCCTTCACGGCCTTCGGCTCCGGGGCGGGCACAGGCTCACCCGCCGAGGCGAAACCCGCCCTCAGCTCCGGACAGCCCTCGTCCCGCGCCGCCTGTTCGAACATCGCGCAGGCTATCGCCGCAAGGCCGGCGCCGTCCGCGTCCACAAAGAGGATGCTCTCCGCCTCCAGCGGCTCGTCCTCCAGGCCCTGGAGCAGCTGCGCCACGTGCTCCGCGTCCCAGCGCTCCAGGCTGCGGTCATAGGCCAGGTTTTCGATGTGGTGCGTCAGCTCGTGTTTGAGCGTGCGCGTCAGCTCCCGGCGCCAGCGCTCGGGAGCGGCGGCGGCGTAGCGCTCCCGGAAGGAGCCGTAATATATCTCCACGTGTCGGCCCATCTGGTCCACGAAGTACATGCCCATGACCAGCAGGCCGTTCTCGTCCGTGCGGCGGGCGGGCAGGAGGTTCACGCCGCCGTTGAGCTTGTTGAATATCTCCTGCGGCAGCGCGTCCACGGCCTCGTCCAGCATCGCAGCGGCTTCTTCAAATGTCACCATGTCAATGCGCCTCCGCCCAGGAATGTCCGCTGTGCGCTTCTGCGGTCAGGGGGACGGAGAGCGTCACGGCACGCTCCATCTCCTCCTCCAGCAGCGCGGCGACGCGCTCCGCCTCACGCTCCGGGCACTCGGCAATGAGCTCGTCGTGGACCTGCAATATCAGCCGCGCCTCCAGGCCCTCGGCGCGGAGCCTGCGGCGGACGTTCACCATGGCGAGCTTGATTATATCCGCGGCCGTACCCTGGATGGGCATATTGCGCGCCACGCGCTCCCCGAAGCTGCGGGTGTTGAAGTTCGAGGCCTTCAGCTCCGGCACCGGGCGGCGGCGGCCGAACAGCGTCTCGACATAGCCGCGCTCCTTTGCCTCGGCTATGACCCTGTCCATATACTCGCGCACGCCGTGGTATTTCTGCATATAGGCGTCTATATACGCCCGGGCCTCGGCGGGGCTTACCTTGATATCCTGCGCCAGCGAGAAGGCCGAGATGCCGTAGACTATGCCGAAGTTCACGGCCTTCGCGCTGCTGCGCTGGGCCGGAGTGACCTCCGCCAGCGGCAGGCCGAAGACCTGCGAGGCCGTGACGGCGTGGATATCCTCCCCGCTCTTGAAGGCGTTCTGCATCGTCTCATCGCCGGATATATGCGCCAGCAGGCGGAGCTCTATCTGGCTGTAATCCGCGTCCACCAGGACGCAGCCGGGCGCGGCGACGAACATGCGCCTTATCTGCGCGCCCAACTCGCGCCGGACGGGGATATTTTGCAGGTTCGGCTCCGTGCTCGAAAGGCGGCCCGTGGCCGTCACCGTCATGCGGAAGTTCGTGTGTATGCGCCCGTCGGCGGAGATGACCTTGAGCAGGCCGTCCGCGTAGGTGCTCTTCAGCTTCGTCAGCATGCGATATTCCAGGATATCGCCTATGATGGGGTGCTTGCCTATGAGCTTTTCCAGGATGTCGGCGTTGGTGCTCCAGCCGGTCTTGGTCTTCTTGCCCGCTGGGAGCATCAGCTCATCGAACAGCACCTCGCCCAGCTGCTTGGGCGAGTTTATATTGAACTCGTGCCCGGCCAGCTCCCAGATGCCGCGCTGCAGGGCGTCTATACCCGCCGTGAGGCTCTCACCAAAGTCGGCCAGGGCCTTCCTGTCCACCAGGAAACCCGCGCGCTCCATCTCGGCCAGCACCTGGCAGAGCGGCAGCTCGATATCGAAATAGAGCTTCTCCGCCCCGTTTTCCGCCAGCTTCGCGCGCATGGGGGCCATGAGCTCCAGCGCAGCCCGGGCTTCCGGCAGCTCCGCGCCCAGGTAACGTTTGGTCAGCTTGCCTAGGTCGTAGCCGCTCTCCGTCGGGTCGAGGACGTATGCGGCCAGCTCCGTGTCAAAGACGAAGCCCTCTGTGCCCAGGCCCTCGGCCAGGGCCAGGCCCATGAGGTCCTTGACACCGTGGGCGGATTTTTTGACCTCCGGCGAGAACACAAGCCGAAGAAGGCGGTTATAGTCCTCGCCCAGCTCGCCCCAGTTGAGGGTGAAGATCGCCTCGCCGTCGCAGAGGCTGAGGCTGTCGAGGTCGTCCCCGGGCAGGGCGAGGCCCAGCGTTTCCGCCGCGCGGATACGCGCCTCGGCCTCCTGCGCCGTAAGGGCGCTCAGCTCCGGCATCGCGCGGCTCTCAGCCTCCTGCACCGCCTCGGGCGCGGGGGCGAGGCCCCATTTTTCGATAAAGCGGCGGAAGCCCAGCCGGTCCAACACGGCGTAAAGCTCCGGGCCGAAGTCCCGGCTCCAGGACGCGTCCTCGGGCTTCAGCTCCACTGGCGCTTCACGGCTGATGGTGGCAAGGGTATAGGACATTTCCGCGCTCTCACGGCCGGCGGCGAGCTTTTTGCGGACGCTGTCCTTTATATCCAGGCCGTCCAGGCCGGCGTAAATATCCGCCACGCGGCCATAGCGGCGCACGAGGTCCAGGGCGGTCTTTTCGCCTATGCCCGGCACGCCCGGGATGTTGTCCGAGGCGTCGCCCATCAGGGCCTTGAGGTCCACCATGAGCGGCGGGGCGAAGCCGTATTCCTCCTCGAAACGCGCGCGGTCGTAGAGTATCGTCTCGGTCTGTCCCATGCGGCTCTTGACGTGCAGGACGCTCGTCGTCTCCGTTATGAGCTGAAAGCTGTCCTTGTCGCCGGTGACTATCTCGCAGGCCCAGCCGGACTTTTCGCAGATGGCGGACACGGCGCCCAGCACGTCGTCCGCCTCCCAGCCCGCGGCCTCTAAGCGGCGGATATGCATGGCGTCCAGCGTTTCCTTCAAAAGCGGCATCTGCACGGCCAGCTCCTCAGGCATGGGCTTGCGCTGGGCCTTGTAGCCCTCGTACATCTCGTGCCGGAAGGTCGGCGCGGGCAGGTCGAAAGCCACGCAGAGCGAATCCGGCGCCTCGCCCTCGAAGAGCTTCTGCAAAATGGCCAGGAAGCCGTACACCGCGTTCGTCGGCGTGCCGTCCGGCGCGTTCAGGGGCCGGACGCCGTAAAAGGCGCGATTTACGACGCTGTTGCCGTCCAGTATCATGAGTTTTTTCATCAGGGCATCTCCAAATAACCAAATATGCTCTCGCAATCCTCCAAAGCGGTCTGTAGAGTGCTGTACATATACGGCGTTATTATCCCGCCGCGGTCGTCGCCGGACTCGTAGTCCGCTATGGCGGCGCGGATATCCCACAGCCTCCGGCCCCAGCCCGCCGTCTGGCGGGAGATGCCGAAGTCGCCTATGTTCAGCATTATCATGGGTATGTATTCGCAGGAGCTTATCTCAGTCTCCCCCGTCGCGGGGTCCTTCGTCAGCTCCAGCTGCACCATGCAGGTTAGGTCCGTGTACTGGCGGGTCTGGCAGGACAGCAGGTTCCCCAGGCAGTAGCAGAGGAAGCCCGTGCGCTCATTGCCGTCCTCGTCCGTCACGGTGCGCAGCTCCATCGGCTCCGGGACGTGCGGGTGGCCGCCGATGACAAGGTCCGCACCCTGGGCGAAGAAATAGTCCGCCAGGTCGCGCTGGTACTGCGTCGCGCCTGTGACGTACTCCCCGCCCCAATGGACGCTGACGGCGATGATATCCGTTTCCAGCGCCCTGGCCGCGGCCATGTCGGCGTCCAGCATGTCGTAATCCACCTTGGAGCAGTAGGTCATGTAGTCTGTCGTGTAGACGTTCAGGCCGTAGGGCGTGTCGTCCACGGGTATGCCGTTCGTGCCGTAGGTGAAGTTCAAAAAGGCGATGCTGACGCCATTTATCTCCTTGACGACGATGCCGTTATCCTCGTCGCGCTCCTCCTGCGTGCGGTAGGCCCCTACGTGGTCGAGGCCCGCGTCGTCCAGGACGTCCAGCGTCCTTATTATGCCCTCGTGCCAGGCGTCCATGGCGTGGTTGCTGGCCATGTTTATGAGGTCGAAGCCGACCTCCTTCAGCGAATAGGCCAGATCGTCCGGCACGTGGAAGATCGGATAGCCCGTCCACTTGCCGTCGCCGGTGAAGGCGCCCTCAAAGCAGCACAGGGCGTAGTCCGCCTCCTCGACGTAGTGCGCCACGTCCTCGAAGATGGGCGCGTAGTCGTAGCTGCCGTCGGGCTGCAGCGCCTCGTCGTGGAGCGGGGTGTGCATGACTAGGTCGCCCGCGAGCGTGAGCTTAACGACGCTTGGCGTCGGCTCCGGCGTGGGCTCCGGGGTCGGGGTCGGCGTGGGTTCCGTCGTGGGCGCCGCCTCCGCCTCTCCCTCGGGCGCGGGGAGCGTCACCTCCGGGGCAGAGCCGCAGGCGGCGAGGCTCAGCAGCAGCGCCGCGCACAGGCAGAGGGTCAGGACGCGCTTCATTACTTTTCACCCCTCAGCTTTATGAGCTGGTCGCGCAGGATGGCCGCGTACTCAAATTCGAGCATCTTCGCCGCCTCGCGCATCTTCTTCTCCAGCTTCTGTATCTCCTCACGCCGCTCGGCCTCCGTCATCTTCAGCCCGTCGCGGCGGCGTGTACCCTTGTCGGCCTCGGAGGATATCTCTATGATATCCCGCACGCTCTTGATTATCGTCTGCGGGACGATGCCGTGTGCCTTGTTATAGGCGTCCTGCTTACTGCGGCGGCGCTCCGTCTCCGTGATGGCCGCGCGCATGGAGGGCGTTTCGCTGTCGGCGTACATGATGACCAGGCCCTCGGCGTTGCGTGCCGCGCGGCCTATGGTCTGGATGAGGCTCGTCTCGCTGCGCAGGAAGCCCTCCTTATCCGCGTCCAGAATGGCGACAAGGCTGACTTCGGGCAGGTCCAGGCCCTCGCGCAGGAGGTTTATGCCCACGAGGACGTCGAACTCGCCCAGGCGCAGGTCGCGGATTATCTCCATGCGCTCTATCGCACCGATATCGTGGTGCATATAGCGGCACTTGATGCCCGCCGCGGTGAGATAGGCGGAGAGGTCCTCGGCCATTTTCTTCGTCAGCGTCGTCACCAGCGTGCGCTGGCCCTTGGCTATGCGGGCCTTTATCTCGTCCATGAGGTCGTCTATCTGGCCCTCGACGGGGCGGACGGATATCTCCGGGTCAAGCAGGCCGGTGGGTCTTATTATCTGCTCCGCGATTTGGCCGGAGCGCTCCCGCTCGTACTCGCCGGGCGTGGCCGAGACGTACACCGCCTGGCCTATGCGCTGCTGGAACTCCTCAAACTTCAGCGGGCGGTTGTCAAAGGCGCTGGGCAGACGGAAGCCGTACTCCACCAGAGACTCCTTCCTCGCCCGGTCGCCGCGGTACATGGCGCGCACCTGCGGCAGCGTGACGTGGCTCTCGTCTATGAACAGCACGAAGTCCTTGGGGAAATAGTCCAGCAGCGTCATCGGCGCGCTGCCCGGGGCGCGGCCGGAGATTATCCGGCTGTAGTTCTCTATGCCGGAGCAGTAGCCGACCTCAAGCAGCATCTCAAGGTCGTACTTTGTGCGCATCTTCAGCCGCTCGGCCTCAAGATACTTGCCCTCGCTCGTAAAGCGCGCGCAGCACTCCTCCATCTCCTGTTCGATGACGCCCGCCGCCCTCTGAATCGCGTCGGTGCTCGTCACATAATGCTGCGAGGGGAAGATGCCGACCTTCTCTTTCCTGAGCAGGCTCTTTCCTGATACTGGATCGATCTCGTCAATCCGCTCTATTTCGTCGTCAAAGAAGGAAATTCGCAGTGCTGTGTCGCTGTAGGCGGGGAAGATCTCCATCGTCTCGCCCCGGCTGCGGAAGGTCCCCGGCACAAGCGATACGTCGTTGCGTTCATAATAATTCTCTATGAGGCGCAGCATGAAGGCGCGGCGCTCCCACCGCTCGCCCTGCGCGAAGCGGAAGATCGCGTCCTCGTAGTTCTTCCTCTTTCCCAGTCCGTAGATACAGGAGACGCTTGCGACGACGATGACGTCGCGCCGCTCAAGCAGCGACTTGGTGGTCGCGAGACGCAGCTTTTCGATACGCTCGTTAACCGAAGAATCCTTTTCTATATAGACGTCGGAGGCGGGGATATAGGCCTCCGGCTGGTAATAATCATAGTAACTGACGAAATAATTTACGGAATTCTCGGGAAAGAACTCCTTGAACTCGCTGTAAAGCTGCGCCGCGAGAGTCTTATTGTGCGCCATCACGAGCGTGGGGCGGTTGAGCTCGGCGATGACGTTCGCCATTGTGAAGGTCTTGCCGCTGCCCGTGACGCCGAGAAGCGTCTGTCGCATCCCGTCACGTTCGCGAAAACCGCGCACGAGCTTCTCCACCGCCTGCGGCTGATCCCCCGACAGTCCGAAGGGCGCGACCAGTTTAAATTTATCCTCTGTCATCTTTTTCCTCTCTTAATTTGCACATTAGATATTTTTATCTAAAACCGTTCTATTTTAGCACAAATAGACGCTCGACGCCATTTAAGATAATTTATTATAGCAGGACAAACGTATAGATGTCAGCAAATAATAATTGTTTCCACAAAGACATATTGGACTGGCGGCTGCGAGGCGCGCCGTCTGCGCATATAAAAAACGAGCCGCCCGTGCGGGCGGCTCGCTGACCGGTCTTATCTCTCTTCGTCTATCGGGGCGTTGAAGTTCCCCGAATCGGCCTCCTCGATGTCGGGCACCTGATGAATGACCGCTTCGGCGTCCGGAGCATCGCCGTCCTCATTTTCCTTTCCCTTGTCTTCCGGCTTATCCCCGCCGTCCTGCGGTTTATCCTCCGCGGCGCTCTCGCCTGGATGTTCCTTTTTCGGATATCCGAGAAGCTCGTCAAGCTCGTCGCCCTCGAGTATCTCCTTCTCAAGCAGCAGACGCGTGATCTCTTCCAGCCGTTCGCGGTTCTCCGTGAGTATCTCCTTTGCCTTGTTCATGCTGCCGTCGACAATCGCGCGGATCTCAAGGTCTATCGTATGGGCGACCTCTTCGCTGTAGTTGCGGTCGTCGACGATATCATGGCCGAGGAATACCTCGTGCTGCTTGCGGCCAAGCGTCACCAGCCCCAGCTTGTCGCTCATGCCGAACTGCGTGACCATCGCCCGGGCGAGGTTCGTCGCCTGCTGGATGTCGCCGGAAGCGCCGGTCGAGATGTCGTCCAGGAAGAGCTTTTCGCTCACGCGCCCGCCCAGGGACACCACGATGTCCTCGAAGAGCTCCGCGTAGGACTTGAAGTTCTCCAGGTCCTCCTTTG
>OHNO01000561.1_pt1 | contig 20350 bp, 6 predicted proteins | sample 1569521 | NCBI WGS metagenome assembly OHNO01 (sample SAMEA3879604, study PRJEB24766) | human gut metagenome | biome: human-associated habitat; feature: feces | place: USA | collected 1985/1987
TTTAAAAGATAATCCAGATACGATATCTGTGTTCTGTTTTAGCGATCTCGAGGAGAGAATTCGATTTTCAATTAATGAATATGATGTTCCTGCTAAACAAGCGAAGAAAATCGTTCAGGAAAAAGATATGAAACGTGCTCGCTTTTATGAGTTTCATACGAATCAAAAATGGGGCGATGCGAAAAACTATAGCTTATTGATCAATACTTCAAAAATGAGTACGGATGAAGTTGTAGAAATAATTGCTGCTCTCTATGATAAAAAAGCAGGACTTACTACATTTAAAGGCGCTTTTCAGGATCAATATATCGAGCATAAGAGCTTTAAAATATAAGAAAACCGGGTCAATCAATTTGATACCCGGCTTTTTTATTGATTTTATATCATGTAAGGAGTCGCGAAATATACCACAAATATGATCATTAATACCCAGACAGTAGGATGGATTGCTTTAGCTTTACCTGCTGCGATCATTGCGACTGTATAAACAATAAAACCACAAGCAATACCATTAGAGATAGAATACATCAAGATCATCATAACAATCGTAACAAATCCACTTGCCGCAAAAATCATATCGTCCCAATCAATGCCTTTAAGCTGCTGAGCCATCATAATGCCCACAACGATCAAAGCAGGGGCGGTCACGGCATTTGTAACAGCGCTTAAGATAATTGGAGAAATGAAGATCGATAACAAGAAACAAATACCTGTAGTAATAGCTGTAAGACCTGTACGACCGCCAACTCCTACACCGGAGCTGGATTCGACAAAGCTGGTAACTGTACTTGTACCAATAGCGGCACCAAATACTGTCCCAATCGCATCAGCTAGAAGAGCTCTTTCAGCATTTTCTAATTCCCCATCTTTGTTTACCAAACCGATACGATTGCCAATTGCAACTAACGTACCAGCTGTATCAAAGAAATCAACAAACAAGAAAGAAAAAATCGCAACGAATGCATTGAAAGGATTCGAAAATAATTCACCAAAACCATTCATGAATGCACCGACAGCCTCCATTTCAAAGCTGGTTGTGAAAAAAGTTTCGGGCAATGTAGGCATGCCTTCAATATGGCCCAAGCTTCCAGCAATGATGCCAATTATAGCAGTGATGACCATTCCAACAAATACGGCAGCAGGAATTTTTTTGATAACTAATGCAATTGTGATCAATAGTCCAAAAACCGCTAATAATACAGTAGGATCTGCAAGATTACCGATTCCTACAAATGTAGATTCATTGGCAACGATGATTCCAGCGTTTTTAAGTCCTACAAAAGCGATGAAGAATCCAATGCCGGAACCAATTGCAAGTTTGAGCTGAACAGGAATTGCGTTGATGATAGCTTTACGAATTCCTGTAACCGAAATGATCACAAAGATAACACCTGAAATAAATACAGCACATAATGCAGCGGCCCAGCTGAATCCCATAGCTCCGCAAATCGTATATGAAAATAAAGCATTGACTCCCATACCGGCTGCCAGGGCAACAGGATAGTTTGCGATAAGTCCCATTACGATAGAAGCGAAAGCAGCTGAAATTGCTGTAGCCATGAAGACAGAAGGTATATCCATTCCGGCATCTGCCAGGATAATTGGATTTACACCTAAGATATAGGCCATCGCAAGGAAAGTTGTGATTCCGGCAATGATTTCTGTCTTGACGGTTGTATGTTTTTCTTTTAGTTTAAATAATTTTTCCATATATTCTCTCCTCTTGTCTATAAAAAAGACCATTTCATTGTACACAATGAAACGGTCGGTTTCAAATGATTTACTGATCTAGATAAATGATTTTTCTTAAATGAAAAGAATAAATATATGTTTTAATTTTCTTGTCGGGCTCAATTGTATGAATAGCTTTTTTATATGTATCAAGTTGAGCATGGTATTTGTCAATCAGTTCTGTTTCACTTTGAACTGTGTCTGTTTTAAAGTCCAATATGCTGATATATTCTGGATGCCATGCGATCAAGTCGATAAAACCATGAAAGATCTTTTCGTTTTCTCTTATGATGTAGCTGCATTCAAATTCATGTTTGTTTTGCATCATTTCTTTATATATGTGACACTCATTTAAACTTAACAGTTGTTTAATGTCTGTAGCTTGTAAAGTAAAGTTATGTTTATGTGCATAATTGATGCAATCTTCTTTCTGGTATGGATATGCACAGTTGGCGACAATTTCGTGGAATAAAGTACCACGAGTTGTGGAAAGTTTTTTGGTTAAATCTATGTCAGGCCATTCTAAAGATTGCTTGGCAGCTGAAGCAGTTTGTCCACTTATACTTGAAATACTACCTTGATAGAATTGATTTGTTTCTATGTCATCATCTTTTTTTAGTGGCAATGGACGCTTATATAACTGATTTTTTTTATCTAGCTTGAATAAGGATGAAGGTTTATTTAAATACGTGTGCAAAAGCCATCCTGTATAACTTGATTTCTCTAAAAGCGATGAAGTATTTAAACTTGAGGAGTAACTTTTGATATCATCGATGTAATCAACAATAACCAGTTCTTTTTCAGCACGGGTCGTTGCAACGTAAAAGACGCGCATTTCTTCTTTTAGATCATCATGATTTTTCTTGGTGACAAAGGCAAGATGACTTAAAGATGTTCTTTTAAATTTTAAGCTTGGGTCTAATGCGTTTAAAGATATTCCTAAAACAGGATCAACCAAAACAGGATTGTTTGAATATTTATCTTTGGTTGTATGAGAAGAAAGAATATATACGATAGGAAATTGAAGACCTTTAGAATGATGCATAGTTTTTATTTTTACGACATTGGCATCTTTTCCATAAGGGTATGCTTCTCCTACAGCATCCTGATTAGAGTCATTGATGATTTGTTCAAGGAATAAGTCTAAATCATTTTGTACTTCAAACTGACTGGCCATTTCTAAGAATTGATCAAGGTTGGTCTTGTCTTGATTGGTCGTATAATTAAAATAAAAATCATTATGATTATAAATATGACGTATTAAATCACTGATGGGTTCGTTTTTATATTGTCTAAGTTGTTGCCATGATTGCATAAATGGTTTGTCTTTAACTAGAGAATAAAGGGATACATTTTTTTCTTTATTGATGCAGCAGCCGGCAATATCATTACACAAAACATTACCTATTGGAGAACAAAGGCTTGCCATAAGAGCGATATCATCGTTTGGATCATTTAATGAAATAAGAGTAGATAATACAATCTGGATAGCATGATTTGTATAGAATCCATGATCAATTTCAGCAAGTACAGGTATTTCATATGCTTCAAGGACTTTTTTAAGTTCTTCTTGAGGGGAGTGTGTTCTAGTTAAGATGCATATGGAACTATACGGAATTCCCTGTTCATGTTTTGTCAGGATGTCATTGGCAATAAGGTCATAAACATTATTTTTATGAAGACTTTTTGCCTGAATCTTATTGAAACTTTCTTCCTGGTTTTCCATCCAGCTTAGATATTCGGTATAAAGAAAACGGACAGGATGCTGCTCTGCATCTTTTTGCCTGGCTGTTCCAACTTTGGCAATATCGTCTTGGCGAAAGTTTTTCCCTAGTAAAGTTGTGTTCATTATATGATCGTAAAATTCATTATTAAATTCAACAATACTTTGGTTTGAACGATAATTTTCATCTAGGACGATCAAACAAGAGTTTTCATCTTCTTTGTCCATGTGTCCTTGCATGATTTCTGGTCTAGCTTGGCGGAATCCATAAATAGATTGCTTGATGTCGCCAACACGGAAAACATTGTCTTTTCGTGCAAAACACTGAATGATGTTTTCCTGCAGTTCATTTGTGTCCTGAAATTCATCAACAAGGATCATCTGATATTTATTGCGAACTTCTTCCTGGATCATAGGCTGTTTTAATAGTTTGTAGGCAAAATGCTCCATGTCGGTAAAGTCAATGATTTCCATTTCTTTTTTCTTTTTCGCAAAGATATCCATTGTTAATAAGGATAGAGTGCAGAAAGTGTTGATTCTCTCTATATTGTTGTTTAAATCTTGATCATATTCTTCTTTTTCATATAAGACATTAAGAATGTTTCCTTCAATCTTTTTAAATTCTCCTTGTTCTTTTTCATAGCTCACTTTATTGATTGTTTTCTTGAAACCTGGGGTATTGTTGAAATAAATTTCGAATTGTTTTTTAAAAAAGGCATAGTCCTTTTTATACAAAAAATCTAAACATGTGTTTAAACTTTCTTCTTTTAAAGAAAACAGCTGTTCATCGGCTTCTTTCATATTTTTACATATTTCGATCATCGATTCGATTTGTTCAATAAAATATTGAAAGAACCAGTTAAATGTTTTTTCACTGCAAGGCTTGTTCATTAGTGAACGGATCCATTCATTAGAGTCTGGTTTTGACATTGCAACATTAATTAAATCTCGAATATTTGAAAGGATGTCATCTTCTGTTTTTCCCAATGAACTAAAGAAAAGTTTTAATTTGACAAAGTCATTTGTGTTTATGCTGTTACAAGCTTCATTATAGGCATCTAAAAAAGCTTTATTGGCTTGAGCGCTGCTTGCTACAGATTTAGACATTTTATAAGAAATAGGAATCTTATAATAGTAGTTTTTAACGATGGATAGACAGAATCCATCAATCGTGCATATGCTCGCCGTCTCTAGTAAAGCTAATTGCGATTGGATATAGTCTGTTTGTGTTTCAGCTTGTAGACGCTTTTTTAAGCGATCTTTCATTTCGTTAGCAGCATCTTCAGTAAATGTCATAGCTAAGATACGATCAATAGAGATCTTATCTACCAAAACAAGTTTACAGAGTCTTTCGACAAGTACGCTGGTTTTTCCGCTGCCGGCACTGGCACTGACAAGGATGTTCTTGTTGCGCAGATCGATGGCTTGTTGTTGAGCTTTAGAAAATGGCATTATTGATCCTCCTTGTTCGTTCTATTTGGCTTGATAACTTCATTGCGAGCGTTGCGGCAAATCATGCGGTATGCACAATAATCACAGGCGTTAGTATCATGATCCGGACGGATATTTCCGGAAAGAATATCTTCAGTAAGGTTGGTTACGATTTCAGTGTGCTTATGTCTTAGTTCTTCAAAAGAAGGACTCTCTTTTTTTGTGGTGAAAAGATTATCCTTGTCACAATATGTCGTAATATCCTGATAGGCCCATCCTTTAAGTTTCTTTTGTTGGGTGAAAGTATCCAATGTTTCCTTGATTTCAATTCTAGTGCTTTCAGGTATCTTTTTCCGATAATTTAAAGATAATGGTTTATGCAAGACAGGAGCACTTTTTAAAGAGATATAAAAACTACCTGTTGGAATCAAGTTGTTCTGGGCCTGTGCAGCAATTGTATAGGTTGCCAGTTGAAGCGATGTTCCGTTTTCAAAGTCAGCAACTCTAAGGTCTTTATCACTGGATTTATAGTCAAAGATACAAAATGAGGTCTTAGAAGTATCAATACGATCAATATAACCATATAATTCAATGCTCATATCATGCCATGGAATGGAATACGAAAATTTTTGTTCTTGTTTGAAAATATTCATATGCCAATTTTTTTCGAAATAAGCTAATTGTTCTAAAATAAGTTCTGTTTTAGCTTGAAGTTCCTGGATTTGAGCATCGATCCATTTTTCTTTATTTGGGAAAATCATTTTGGCGAATTGAAATTCGTTTTCGATAACTTCGTGTATTTGTTCAACATTCACTTTAACGTAATCTTTTTTATATTTTAATGTCAATGTTTCTAAAATGTGATGAAGGATCGTGCCTCTAATACGAATATCCTGCCAATCTTGATTTTCTTTAAGATAGAGGCCATAACGAATGAAGTGCTTTAAAGGACATTTCGCAAAGGTTTCGAGTCGAGAAATTGAGCCGACAAATGTTTTATGTTTTAAATAGAGTTTGTCGGCAAACTCTTGGCTTAATTCAAATTGAGGTGTTTTAAATCGTGAATGTTCATGGACGGCTATAAATTCACAAGGCATGTTCATATAGGTTTCAATCTGCATGTTTTTTTCAAGTGTTTTAGATTGATATGTGGATTGAGGAGAGATGACATACAGTTCTGTTATCTGATCAAGCGTTTTGTAAAGCTGTTCAATTTGAAAATCGATACGCTCTCTAAGACTAGGAAGTTTTGTGTCTTGAATGTATGCTTCATCAAAAATGCCTGTTTTTAAAGATAATACGTTTAGATCTTTAGCTTCTGCGCTTAAAATAAATATAGTCTTTTTTAAAGGTGTAATATCCTTTAGTGTGCCGATTAAAACACCTTGATAGGTTTCGGGGGATTCACATTCTTGGATTTTGTTTAGAGAATCAATTAATATATCAAGATCTTTGTCTTGTCTTAAAAAAGGTTTTGCCTGTGTGATCAAATCAATGCTTTGCTTTATCGTGGTAAGGTCTTTAGAAGATAGCTGCGGATACTGCTCTTTAAGCTCGTTGATCATGTCTAGAATGTTTTTGTGATTCCAGGCGAAGATTTGATTATGTTCATTCAGCCATTTTTTAGTATATACTTCTAGATTTTGATAGGTTTGATAAGTAAATTCATCAATCAAAGAGTTTTTGTGGTATTCAATTTGATTGATTGGATATGTTTCTGGATAGGCAAAAGGAAAAAGATCAAAATATTTTTTGACTAGTTCTTCTTGATAGAATTTAAGGACAAAATCTTTAAAATTATCTAACGATTTGTCTTTTAACCAAGTCAAACCAAGAATTAGTTTTTGACTTAGGTTGGAAGGAGTTTTTTTGTTTAGTATGGTGTAAGGTATTTTGTGATGATCAAACATTTGGCACAATACCTGGGTGTCGCTCAAAGAAGTAACAGCTATTTGAATATCATCGGCATTCATCTTGTTTTCAAGGATGACTTTTGCGACAATGGATGCCTGCGTTCTTGCGTTAGAACATGTGAAGTAGTGTTTGTTTGGTAATGAATCGTTTTCCAGCATATGGGCGTTATTTTCCAAAAGAAAACGAATCCAGATGTATTCGGTATCCGTGAACATTCTTCTTAAAATATATACATTAGAGAAATTCTGCTTTTTTAGTTCATTGATCGTTTTGGAGGTGTATGACTCTTTTAATGGAATATCTTTGATTAAATTGATAACCTCTTTTAGGTCTTTTTCTTTTTGGGTCTCATCTTTCAGTGTTGAAAAATCAAAATTGAACGAATAAGCCCATGCGATAAAACTTAAACACGCATTTAAAAAATCAGGCGCCTCTTTGCTAGAGAAAAAAGCATTTTTTTTAGATAGAGATTGCAACCTTTCTTTATACTGGTATAAGATTTCTATATGTGAAGGTAAATTATCTGGGTAATAGTTAGCTGTAAAAGCGTTCAAGCTCATAACTTTTATAGAAAGGGTATTACCTTTCATTTTAAGGATTTTATCGTATAAAGGAAGATGCAGGTTAGCATCGGCTAGAATAATAGAATTATCGACAATATCAAACATAGTAATCACCTTCACTCATTATAACAGAAATAAGCTGCAATAACCTCAGTTAGTCAACAGTTTAAACTCCATAAAGATCAACAACGTATCAATCATTAAAATCATGATAAATAATATTATTAATATGAAGAGCGATATCCATTTTTTTAACGGTCTATAATCTGAATTTTGGAGCTTGTTTATTGTTTTTAAATAAAATTTTTGATTTTGCTTCATAGTGTTCCCTTTATTTATAGTTAGTAACCAGATTAAAATAAAAAAGTCAAGATAAGTTGATTAAATGGTATGAATTTATAAATTATAGGTAATTATCTTTCAAAAATGTTCGAAATTGTTTGTTAATTTTATTGATTTTGACTGAAATTTTTCTAAAAAAAAACAATTTTTTGACAAAGTTCTAAAATTCTTGTTTATGTTATAAATTTTTGTTAAATTAATAGTATGTATTAGATTATAACGTTTTATATACCTAATATGGAAATCGGATTGGAGGTCCTAGATCATGGCAACAAAACATTTAACGGTTCGAGAAAACGAAATTATGGAGATTTTCTGGCATTCTGATAAGCCTTTAAGTGCTAATGACGTATATAATGTTCAACCCGAATTAAGTAAAAATACGATTCAGGCTGTGTTAAGAAAACTTCTTAAAATGAATTATCTAGAAGTAGCAGGCATTGGCTATAATAAAAATTCTTTAACCAGAGAATTTAAGGCTTCTATTTCTCAGAGTCAGTATTTCAGTAATTTCTTAGTAGAAAGTGAGTCTTTTCAATTGGCTTGTCAGTTTGTCAAGAAAACAAAAGACACAAAATCACTTGAAGAACTTGAGAACTTGATTCAGGAAAGAATTAAAAAATTATCTTAATTTATTAGGGTTTGATCTTAGTATCAGATCTTTTTTTGTCAAAAAAAAGCCATAGATTTCTATGACTGGGTATTCAATTTCTTTTGGGGTCAAAATTTTTGGGGTCAATTTTAGGGTCAATCTTGGGGTCGACTTTTGGGGTCTTTTAAACGACCTCTTTTTTTTCTCCTTTTCTTTTCTTTATACTCTTTGTGTTGTGTTTTTCTTGATCATTTTTAGGAGGTTTATTCAATCATGAAACATAACACAAACGATCATTCAAATGCTGTCTATTTTGCCCTTCTCAACCTGGCGGATGACGGTACTTATTCAATCACCCACGTTGAGACCAACGGTCCAGACAAGTTCATCCATATCGAAAAACATCTCAGACCGACTTTCTGCCCTTCGTGTAATGCCCGCATGCATTCCAAGGGCATCTATACCCGCAGGGTCAATCATCCCATTACACAGGATTCCATGAACATCTATCTGATCGTCCATCAACGCAGATGGATCTGTAAATCGTGCGGACATACGGAGAACGATTCCTTTCCTTTCCTGGATAAATATTCTCATTCCTCCAATATCACTCCCTATCTCATCCTCGATGCTTTCAGGAACCTTTCCCGATCGACAGCGGATATCGCTGCCCAGTTCAATATCTCCGACTCCAGCGCACGCCTGGTCTTCAAACGCTATGTGGATCTTCCCCGGCTTCCCCTGCCGGAATATATATCCGTGGATGAGGTATATCTCAATATCAGTAATAAAGATAAATACGCTTTCGTCATCATGGACTTTGTCTCCGGCGAGATCATCGATATCGTTCACAACCGCTGGCGTTCGACCATCGAAGATTATTTTTTGTCCATCCCCCTGAAAGAAAGGTTGAATGTCAAAGGTGTCATTTCCGATGCCTACAGGACCTATCTTAAGCTGCCTGAAGATTTCTTTCCTCATGCACTCACCATACTGGACAGTTTTCATGTCATCAAGCTCATCATTTCCCGGATCAACACCTATATATACAAAGTGCTCAAGCGATATAAGAAACGCGACGAGGAACGGCGGAAACAAAAAAATCACGATGAAAACCGTGACAGCCGGACTATACGTCCTTCCAGGGAAGTGATCCTGCTACAAAATTATAAATGGGTCATCCTGAAGAATCAGGATGACATAAACTATTCGACAAAGCGTTATTATCATAAGATGCTCGGCATGAACGTCGATACCTTTGCCATCGAAAAGATGTTCCTGGATCTGGATCCCAATTTCAAGAAGCTTCGCGATCTGAAAGAAGAATATATCGAGTTCAACGAACAAGACTATGCGGACAAGTTCGATGTATTGTCCAGTCTAAATACGTTGATCGACAAATACAGAAGATCCGATCAATCTATATTTCGTGATTTTGCCTTGTTCCTCAGAGCCAATACGGATCCGATCGCAAACTCCTTCATGAAAGTAAAGGTCCATAGAAAAAGTGCATCTGGTGAAAAAGAATATTATGCACGTCTTTCCAATGGACCCATGGAGTCTTTCAATCGAAAACCGAAAGACCTCAAAAGAGAATCAAGAGGATTCTCCGATTTCGATTATACACGAAACCGCATCCTGTGGGCTACACGTGAGAACCCCAGCGTAAAAGGGATCCCCAGATCAAAGGAAGAGATCAAAACTAACGAAGGTAAGGAACGAGGTCCTTACAAGAAGAAAAAACAATCAAGCTCAAAATAAAGGATACTGACAATTTAACAATCAAAACAAGGAAAACACAACGAAAAAGAGATGTATTTCCTGCAGTCTATACAACCACAGTTCTACATCTCTTTTGATCTTCTCAAATTTTAACGAAACCTTCAGACCCCAAATTAGACCCCAATTGTTTACGCTAAAACCCTAAATGATTTTGGATACCCTTCCTAATTAAAGATCATAAAATCTTATTGCTTTTCATTACGTTTCTTCAATAATGTTGCAATACCAGCTAAAGCAGCAGCATTGACTGCTAATGAAGTAAACAATCCTGCGTAAGTTTGAGTAGATGTGTTCGATGTGTCACCTTTTTCCGGCTGTTCTGGAACACTATCTTTCTCAGCTTTGTTTTTAAATACAATTGATGATACTTCTCCATCTTTTGTCGTTGTTGTTGTCATATTCAATGTTCCGTCTTCGTTATCGACAACATCAACTTGGATGTTATAAACAGATTTATCATATGTAATTCCTTTAGCGTTTGTATTCTTTTCAGTTACTGTGTAGTTATAAGTACCTGCTTTATCGAATGTCAAATCGCTAAATGTTACCTTACCAGTCTTATCATTATATGCTTCTTCAACCACATTTCCTTCTTCATCGCTTAATACGAATAAGAATTCTTTGTCGGCAAGTTCTCTTCCTTCAAGAACTTTTGTAGCACCTAATGTTAAACTTGTTGGTTGAACTGTGTATTTATTGTTGAATGTGATTTCATTAATCTCTTTGCCTTGAGCATCCGTTACTTTCCATTCAACTTTTAACTTACCGCTTGTATCATCTGTTACTGTAGCAATCGCCTTGTAAGTAGTCGTATCGTAAGTAACTCCGCCTTTGTTGTCATTTGTTTCAGAAATCGTATATGTATAGATTCCTTCTTTATCAAATGTCAATTTAGGGAATACTACACTTCCATCTTCCGCATTTGTAGCTTGTACACCATTTCCATTTTCATCCATCATCGTAAATGAGAATTCATCTGCTTTAAGAGTTCTGCCATCAAGAATTTTCTTGATTGTTACAGCTGAATCTGTAGGAGATGTCTCATCCGTTGGATCTGGCACATATGTATTTACAAATGTGAATGTACCTTGTGTATCGGAAGTCACAGAAATTGTTCCGACTCCATTATCGATGACTTTTACATTAATGACTTTTGCACTGTCATTAGTTACACCAGGAAGACTACCACTTTCTGTAATCGTGTATGTAAATGTCTTTTCACGTTTTTCAGAATAAGTTTCAACTTGTTCTGTTAAACCAACAACATCTTCAGAAACAGTACCATCTTCTGTTGTTTGTTCTTCTGCAATCGGCATTTCTTGATCTACAACTGGTTCCTCTTCAAGAATTGTCTGTTGTCCATCATCACCAAATACATTTTGCATTGTGTAAACGATCTTACCAAAGTTGATATTTCCAGACGCATCATTCGTTACTGTTGTTTGCTCAGGCATTGGTGCCCCATCACTGCCTGTGATTGTAAATTGGAACTTACCTGTAATATCCGGATGATTAGTTCCGTTTTCTGCAAGTTTCTTTGTTCCATGAATATTCAACTCAGCATTTGCACTTTGTCCATAAGCATTTTCAAAAGCAAGTCCTGTCTCTGGATAAATAACGTTTGTTGTCAGTTTTCCATCACCATTATCCGTTACTTCCACTGTTACGCTAAATTCACCGGCAACAATTGTAGTTCCTGGATCTTGTGGAGTCACTTCCTTAACATCATAAACATAAGTATATGTGTTTCCATCTTTAGAAGCTATTCCATTTGCATGATCCTGAATCAACTGCGTATTTGTGTAATTGATTGGAGTAAATGTAACTATTCCATCTGCTGTGTTTGTACCACTTGAAACTACACTACCATTACTCAATACATTGAATTGGAATTCACCATCTACCATCGGACGGTTTGTCAATGTCTTAGTTCCTGTCAAATTAACAGAAGCATCATATCCTTCTGTGTTCGTTGAAGAAGTATATGTGTTATTAAAGACAACCTGTGCAACACCTGTCTCAGCTTTTTGCTTACTTTGAGTGTATTCATAAGTTATATCTGTTCCATTAGTTCCTGTTATATGTGTAGAAACAGTTAATGTTCCTTTACCATCATCTACAGTACTAATTTCAATCGTATATTCAGTTGTATCATTTGTATAACCTGGTTTTTGTTCAGATGTTTCAGAAATAGTATATTTATAAACTTTTCCTACATCATCCTGAGTGAATTTATCCATATTTGGTAACAACTGAATTGTTGAAGTACTTAAACCATTAGCATCCATTGTGTCTTCTGTATTAAATACATCCTGTGACATATTTTCCATACCAGCTTTTACTTTAGATGCTTCATCTGCTGCATTTAACGTGAATGTGAACTGATTATCTTTAGTTAAATCATAACCCGTTAAGTTCTTAACAAGTTCGATTCCACCTTTACCAACATAATCTAATTCACTTGAATAAATATTTGTAAATGTTCCTTTTACAACGTTTGCACTAGCAACCAAACCGCCTTGTTTGTTATCTGTTACAGTAACTGTAATTTCAGCAACATTCTTGGAATATTTAATACCAGCATTCGTTCCTTCTGTTTCACTTACAGTGTAATGATATTCACCAACTGTATCATAAGGAATTGAGCCAAAGTCAAATTTAGCAGTTTTTCCATCTTCTTCTGTTGGAGCTTTTACTTGAACTGTTGGGTTAGCAGGCATTGGTGTTTCAACACCTGCTGTATTTTCACCAGGTATCAAAGTAAATTCAAATACATCTTCAGTTGACCATTCTTTACCTTCAAATACTTTTGTTAACGTGAAGTCTGTTGGAATACCTGTAAAGTCAGCAGCTTCATACTTGTTGGTAAATACTACACCATCAGCATCATATGTAACTGTAGGAACTAAAGTATTATTCATATAATCATCAGTCACTGTAACTGTTACAGTTTCTTTATGATTATCATATGTAACACCTTCTAATGTATAACCATTAGACTCGTTAGCCCCTTCTGGAAGAACCTCACTTACATAGAATGTATATGTTCCACGTTTTGTGAATGTGATAGCTCCAAAGTTGAATCCAGATGCTTGTCCATCAGTTAATGATCCAACACTAGCCACATTACCGTTTTCAGCAATCGTATAACCTGATTTATCATTCTTTTCGTCTTCAGTTAATGTGAAGTTGAATGTTTCATTTTCTTTGCTATTACGACCAATTAATGTCTTAGTTCCATGAATAGCAGCATCACCAGTTAAGGTTACTGAACTTGGTGTATATGTATTTTCAAAGACAATAGATTCAACTTCTTCTCCAGCACCATTTGTGATTGTTGGAATAACAGTGAATGTTCCATTTCCGTCTACATCTTCAACGTGAACACTTACTGTATATTCTTCTGTTGAATACGTAACATTAGCTTTTCTATCATTGTCTTCAGTTACTTTGAATTTATAATCGCCTGCTTTATTGAAAGTAATATCTCCAAATCTTGCCTTATGATCAGCTGTATCTTTATTGATAGTCAATTTTGTAGATTGTGGCATAACTACATCAGTACCATAATCATCTGCTGAAGCTAATGTGAAGTTAAATGCATCGCCATCGATCCATTCATCTTTGTTACGACCTTTTAGATCTTTTGTAACTTCAATGCTTGTTGTACCTGTTGCGCTATAAGTGTTTGTGAACTCAGCCGCAGTTAAGCTTTCATCGTTATCATAAACAACCTTTTCTATGATCAACTGTCCTTGATCATTATCTGATACAGTAACACTTACAGTTGAAGGTTGAGCATCATATGTAATGCCATTCAATACATTATTTTCAGCTTCTTGAGGAATTACCTCGTTGATATTGAATGTATATGTTCCTTCTTTACTGAAAGTAATATCTCCAAAGCTTGCTGTAAAGTCTTCTGTAGCATTAGTAATTGTAACTTCAGTGTTTTCTGGCATTGTTACATCCGTACCATAATCTTCTCCTTCTGGAACTGAGATTGTGAATGTAAATGCATCATCATTTGTCCATTCTCTACCACTTAAAGTCTTTTTAACTTTAACAGCAGTATCTTCTGTTGTTGTACCCGGATTTGTTGAATATGTATTTGTAAACAATGCTGTTTCTACATCTGTTCCTTTACTGTAATCTCCCATGTCATTTAGAAGTTGTGTCATTTCAGATGAAACGTTCAATGTACCATTGTTATTATCCGTAACTGATACAGTCACTAGATATTTAGCTTTAGAATATGTAATACCATTTAATACATTGTTATTATCAACTCCATCTGGAGCTTTTTCTGTGATAATGAACTGATATATTCCAGGTTTTTCAAATACAAGATTTCCAAATGATCCTGATTCATCATTGTCAGCTACATCATCGCTATTTTTAATAACAATTGCTGTTTCGCCTACTTTTTCAGGATAAACATATCCTTTTTCAACAGCATTAACTGTTTCGTCATGATCATGATTATAATCTAATACAAATTCAAAAGAATCTGTATCTAACCAGTTACGTCCTAAATGTTTAGTAACCTTAAGGTTATCTGAACCAATTAGACTTCCTGTAGCAGCATATGTATTAACAAATTCTGCTACTTGTTTAGTATCGTTTCCATCATATATTATTTTTTCAACTACTAATGATCCTTTTAAATTGTCTATAACGTTGATTTGAACTCGAACAGATTGGTTAGAATATGTAATACCATTCAAAGTATAAGTTCCATCAAGATTATCTACTGCACCTTCAGGAATAACCTCATTTACATTAAACAGATATGTACCGTCCTTTTTGAATGTAATATCGCCAAAAGCCGTTATATAATCTTCAGTATCTTTGGTTATTGTTACCTTATCAGGTTGTTCCATTACAACATCCTTAGTTTCAATAGCATTACTTGTAATATCATTTGCAGGAGTTAATGTAAATTCAAACTTATCATCGCTGGTCCAATTTCTGCCATCCAATGTTTTCTTAACTTTGATTGCTTGATCACCTAAAGACACTTCTGCTGCCTTATATGTGTTTACAAATCCAAAAGTTGGAGCTTGATAAGATTCAGAATCAGAATCCGCTTTATCGATTATTGGCGTAGGATTTTCAACTTTATTGCCATTAGAATCTACAATTTGAGTTACTGTAGTTTCTGTGTGCATATTACCATCACCATTATCAAATACTTGAATATCTACTTGATATTGACTTTGATCATATGTCACACCAGGAATCTTGTTAGCTTCCTCTGGTTCTACTTCATCTACAACAAATGTATATGTTTTTCCAGCATCGTCCTGATCAAATACCAAACTTTGTAGCTTAGGCATAGAAACTGTTTCATTTGCTGCAGCCGAATCATTTCCAAATTGTTTGTCACTATCAGTTAAAGTAACATCATCATCTGGATTAGAATCAGTAATTGTGAACTGGAAAGCATTTTCATCCATTTTTAGATTTTCCAATATTTTCGTTACATTGATTCCACCAGCACCTTGTGTACCATAATTCATATTGGCTTTATAGCTGTTAATAAACTCTGCCTTATCTTTTGTATTACTATGTTTATCATTGCTATAAGTAACTTCAGCCTCTAAAGAACCGTTGTGATTGTCTGTAACAGTGACTTCAACTGTACAAATATTTGAATCATATATTAGTCCATTCCCATTTGTAGTTTCTGTTCCATCTATATTTGCAACTTCATTCACTTCAAATATATAAGTTCCTACTTTAGAGAATTCTAATTCACCAAAGTTAAAATCTGCTGAACCATTTTCTAGACTATTAACAGTTATTGATTTAGGGTTCTCAAGTACCGTTTTTGCATTATCGTTTTTAGCTGTTAACAAGAAATAGAATTCTTCATTTGGTTTTAATTCTCTTCCGGTTAATGTCTTAGTTCCATGAATCATATTATTTCCTGTTAATTTTGCATTATCAGGATCATATGTATTAGTAAAAGTTAGTTCATTAGGTTGTTTACTTGGTGTTGCAACAATATACGTTCCTTGATCATCAGTTACTTCACTTACCACAACTTCTACAACATATTTTTGATTGTCATACTGCATACCTATTTCTTTACCGGTAACTTCTGATACCTCATATACATATGTTTTATCTACATCTGTACTTTGATAAGAAATTGTACCAAAACCAAATCCATATCCAGTATTTGTCGTTGTTACTGTTTGTCCTTTAGTATTATTCGATGTTGGAACTTCAGAAGCATCTATAGTATATCCTCCTGCTGATCCAACTGCAGTAACGTATCCTCCAAGTGGTTTTAGTTGGAAGCTAAATTTATCAGCATCTATAGAATTACCACCTGAATAATCATTGTAATTCTTTACACCGTCTATATTTGTAGTGGCCGTATCAACTTGATACTTATTGGTAAAGGTCATAGTATAATCTGTGATCTCTGGCTGATTAGAAGGCACTGATCCTTCGTCATCTCGTCTTTGCTCAATATCAACTGATTCTACAACCAACTGTCCCATTCCATCATCTATTACCTTTATAACTACACGATAACGAGCTGCAGAATAATCTATTCCATTAATCGGATTGGTGTCACTATCCTCAGTTATAGCATAGCGATATTCTCCTGGAGCAGTAAATGTAATATCCCCAAATTGAGCTATATAGTTATTAGTGTTTTCATCAATTTTTATCGTTGTATCAGCCGGTTTTGGAGTCTCTATTGTCGAAGTAGCTGTATTTGCCAACGCATCAATTTCAAACACAAATTCATCTGTATCTCGCCAATCACGTCCTGATAAATTCTTTTGAACTTTTAAAACCGCTTTTGAACTTAAATTTACATCGTTAGCATCATAAACATTAGTAAATGTTACAGATTCTTGAGAACCTCCTACGATAGTACCATTTACCTTTCCATCGGAAGTATCAGCATTTTCTTCGGCTTTAGAATAATCATCTGTAGTAGTAAATCCATTTGTATTTGCTCCGTTTTCTAAAACTTCAAATTGTGTGCCATCTGGAAGGCCTCTTATAACAACACTTTGTCCTCCATTAATCGTTACGGTGCCTCCATCTTTTACTACACCTTTAGCTTCTTCTTCTCCACCAACATAATAAGAATATTCTCCTGGTAATGATACTCCTTCTTTATCTTTCAAATTAACTTTGAAGGTAAATGAATTCTTGTTTGTTTTGGTTTCATCTGATGCATTTCCCCAATCAACAGATTTTTTGATTTCTAATTCACCTAAAGCAGGATAAGAAATCCTTCCATTATTTCCTAGAGAAATATTTACAATTTCTCCAGCTCCCCATGCTGGTGTAATTACATTATTTGCTGTATTGGTTTTATTCTCAGCTTTTTCTTTGACTAAAGTTTGTGGTCTATCTGTTCTATGTGTTCCAGAAGGAATATACGCATTACCAGATCCATCATATTGAATTGCGCTCCATTCTGAACCACCGCTTTGAACTACACCTGGATCATTGGTAACTTCTACATTGCTATCTGTTGTCCAATAAGGATTCTTATAATATAAAGTATCCCCGACATTATTCCTATTCGCTTGAATTGTACAATCTGGATCTGTATATAGTTGAGTATTTTCTGTATAGTAATAGAATTTATTTCCGTCACTTGGAGTAAAAGTTGCAGTTGTTAAACCTGCGGCTTGATTTTCTGAGTAGTTATTAGAATAGAAATTAATCTTTCCATCATCCGATTTTTGCGAATTAACTATTTCTGAATAAGTTTCGCCTGAAGCTTTGATAATCGCATCTTCTGCTTCCTGTTTTAAACTAACACCGTAGAATAATCGAATTGGATATGTCTTTGATACATCCAATGTTCCTTTATTAGAATCTACACTGTAATGACGCATTGGAAGTAAAGATGCCGGAATCGTTACTGTTACAACATCTCCATTCCCTGATTTATTTACAGATACTTTTATATTAGATAAATTCGCTGCTGGATAAATATCATTAGCTTGAAAACTACCAGTAAACTGCCATGTCAATCCACCATCATTAGATTTCCCTTCATGCACTCCGTCAGCAAACACCAGATACATCGTATCGCCTGTTACTTCCATATACTTTCCAAGTTGATCGGTGAATATCAAATTTCCAGGAGTACCTTGTGCTCCAGATGATTCCTCGATTGGAGATCCTGAACCAATATTTTCTGTTGACTCATCAAAAATATCATTAAAAATTTGGTTTAGTTGCGTAGAATCAAAAGCTGTTTTGTAATAAGTTGCTGTTTCATTAATTCTATTACCTAAATTATTCCACGATTGAGAATTAGGGTAATTACTGGAAACAGCATTCATAAATGTATTTGCTTTTCGAGTTTCCCCTGAATTATTAGTTGCGTCTGTAACACTAGGATCTGCTCCGTCAAAGACACCAACAGAATATACACTTGCTCCACGGTTTTTTATTTGTCTAGCTTGCGTAACTGCTGTATTAGCAACAGTAGTATTAAAATCGCTACGAGTCGTTGGAACTCCATCTGTAAAGAAGATAACAACTTGATCTGCATTTTGACGATTGGAATTTAGCAAAACTCTATTTGCATTAGTCATTCCGGCACCAGCATTTGTTGCACCATTTCCATTTAAACGTTCAACAGTTTCTTTTAAACTATCTACATTATTTCCTTCGCATATAGTAAGACCATTTTCTGTTTGAGCATCGTCTTCATACACAACAATAGATATTCTGATTTTGTTTTCTGTTTCGTTAATTGTGGCGTTTGTCTTGGCAGCTTCATCAATAAAATTATTCACCGCTGTCTGTAAAGCCTCTGTTCTAGAAGGAGCAGAATGTTGATTTCTCCTGTAAAATTGAGTTGTTTCAGGAGTAATGGTTTGTCCATTCAATTCCCAGCGAATATGTTCTTGATAAGATGTCCACCAATCCCCGCTGTAAGTTTGGGTTATTTCTTGTATTCTTACATATTCATCATTAACAAGTGCATAATAATTAGGAGCAGAAGAATCTTGAGTTGCAATATTAAAACCCAACTCGCTTTCCATATGTCCATGAGACTCAATAACATTATTAGCATTAACCTCATCATACGTATAATATGAACTTCCAAAAGCTTCATCCATAGAACCTGAATCATCTAGTACTAAAACAACATCCAAAGGTGTCGTTTTAGATGTAGTAGTTTTCAAGTTAGAGGAAGAGGCAATTGCTGAAAGTCCAACTAAAAAATCAGAGTCACTTGCCTTGATTTTAATTCCATTTGCTGAAGTATTACCAGATAACGTATAACCTCCGTTTTCACCACTATTATCAAACACACTCTTATCTGTCCAAATACGACCTACATTTTCAGTGCTGTTTGAACTTGCTGCCAAAGTTTCCCAATCATTTGTAGTATCTGGGTCAACAACAATTTCTGCATCGTCTGCTGCATAAATAGTACTTGTACTGTTTTGTAATAAGTTAACACCCATTACTCCTACTAACAATAGTGCTAATGCACCTACTCCTAGTTGCCGTTTGTTCTTTTTAATTTTTTGAATCCATTTACCTATCATAATAAATACCCCTTTCGTATTAAAACTTTTAAGATAAAGCATTCAACAGTTTTATTCTTAATAGCTTAAACAACTAAGCATAAGAAAAAACAACATAGTCTTAGTTAGAGTCTTTATAATCCTCCCCTCGATTATTTTCAATGATGATTTTCAGCAAAATTTAAGCTTTGAACTGTTTTTAATAATAAAGACAAATTATTTGTTAATTTTTAACAACGGTCTTATAATTTTCATATGAAAACACTAGAGAAATTCACGTATAAAAGAGAATTTAAAGTACTTAAAAAGAAGGAACAAAAGTATCTGAGAAAACAATCTATATCTTCAGATCATATTGTTAATCGTAAATTGAAAGGTAAAGTTGATCCTAAATTAGAACAAACATTAAATACTGCTTTTCAAAAAGCTTTCACTTTGGTCTTTGATAAAGGAGTCGGTATTATTCAAAAAACATATAATGCTGACAAAATCAAAGAAAAACATGATTCTATTAATTCTAGAATCACTCGTAAAAATATTAGTAAACAAAAAAACATATCAAAATCATCCAATATAAAAAATCTTGCATTTACTTCTATTTCTTCAACCGCATTAGGTATCTTAGGAATTGGTATTCCTGATATCTTTCTTTTTACCGCTTTGATCATAAAAAATCTTCAGGAAATATCTCTTTCTTATGGAATTGATTTTAATAACGATAAAGAAAAATATTTCATGC
>OHNO01000563.1_pt1 | contig 20282 bp, 7 predicted proteins | sample 1569521 | NCBI WGS metagenome assembly OHNO01 (sample SAMEA3879604, study PRJEB24766) | human gut metagenome | biome: human-associated habitat; feature: feces | place: USA | collected 1985/1987
TTTCTACATTTGATTAATATCACAAGAACTCCTCTACCGGGAAACCGGCAGGGGAGTTTTTCTTATGAGTCAGAAGTCTTATACCTCATCCGTCAAAGATAGAACAACCGTAAAACAGCTTCCTTTTCCTACTTCAGACTGTACCTCTATATGTCCGCAAAGCTTCTCAATAATGACTTTACAGATAGAAAGTCCAAGCCCGCTTCCTTGTTCAAACTCGTCAGTCTTATAAAAACGGTCAAAGATCATCATGAGTTCTTTCTCATCAATACCTTTCCCGGTATCCTGTACATACACACTGACCTTCCGACCTTTTTTATCCACTTTGCATCCTAATGTAATAGAACCATTCCGGGTAAACTTATCCGCATTGCCCAGGAAGTTGGAGATAACCTGAATAAAACGCATACGGTCTATATTGACAGGCAAAGAGAGATTCTCATCCAAAGCCAGATGAAACCTCAACGAGGGCTTGATTAATGCCTGGTAAGCCATATAAATCTCTTTCACAACCGTTGTCATATCCCATTCTTTTATTTCGAGATCCATGTTGCCGGAATCCAGACGTGATATTTCCACCACATCATTGATCAGTTTCAAGAGTAATTCGTTGTTACGGTTAATGATCTCAAGCATGACCTTCTTCTCATCCGATTCAATCTCATCGCCCCCCTCGCCAACCAACAAATTGGTGAAACCGACAATGGCATTCAGCGGAGTACGGATTTCATGGCTCATATTATTCAGGAAAGATTGTTTCAACTCAGCATTTTCAGCCATCTGCTTAGCCTGAATAAGCTGTTCTTCATGCTCTACCTGTATCTGAATATCCTGCATAATGCCTGCCAGCATTATCCTTCCCTTTGCATCTTTCAGACTGCGACACCGAAGTTCATACCAGCGATAATTCTCTTCACTGAAAGAGAAACGTACACGCCTAACCTGCATATCTGTAGATTGATGCAGTGTTTCGTACAATGAATTCAATAGAAATACATCATCAGGATACGCATATTTAAGGAAATCAGTCCGCACAAATGTCCTCTGTTCCATTCCCACCAAACGCGTATAGTTCTCATCAAATTCAATAGTATCCCCCTGTATATTCCAAAGCGAAATACGTCCTCCATCCATAGAAAGTGTCAGCCGCTTATGAGTCTCCTCAAGCATCTCCATATTCTTACGTTCCACACGCGAACGTCGGCGCATACGCAGCAGACTAATCAATACCAGAATAAAAGTAAGGATAAACAATCCGCTCAGGAAATAAAGTTCCTTCCGATACCGGTCATAGAAGGAGTAATTGATAATACGGACATCTTCAGGTACATTTTTCACATCAAAGTCCGTATAGGCTGAGAAATAAGTCCAATCCAGTACATATTCCTTTTCCATATCCCTGATTTTCGGCATACCAATTTTCTCCTTATTCATCAGACGAACAGAAAAATCAGCCGCAGTACGCGCAGAAATCTCATCAGTAGCCATATAGCCGCCCACAATCTTGGCATCCTCCCCAAATCCCTGGCGGAGACAGCTGAAAGAAGGGATGTTTAAGGCTTTAGTTATCGGAAGCGACATCTGGTCGAACTTATCTAACAGGAAAACTTGTTTTTCCCTCCCAGCTTTTGTTTTTTCTATCTCGGTAAACAAAGAGGTCCCTTTTATATAACGAAAAGGGCAAAGGCTTATGGTAAAATCATCTTTATCAATATGGTTGTTTGCCCTTGCAGGCATCAGATTATAATGCTCAACCATTTCCTGCAATTTCCTGTATTCATGCTCCACTGAAAAAGTAGACTCACAGCCTAAAAACCGAATTTCTTTTCTATCCGCAAACCGGGTTAATAAATCAAACGATTTATATCCAAGCGGAGTCAGATCAATATTATAAATAATATCTATCCCTACATGTGGCTGCAAAGATTTTATAAAACCAATGTTATGCTTAAAATCCGGCGCATCACGCAGCACATATACCTTTCTGCGCTCATATTCTTTTATAAGTTTCTCATCGGGAAAACGTACGTTGCAAGCCACTACAGGAATGGAAGAAAGTAGTCGATGGCGGGTAGAAAGCAGGGCGGATGCGGCTTGGTCGCCCACTGTGAGGATCAGCGCCATCGGTTTATCTTTGATGATACTAAGATGCGCCTCCATATTTTTTACCCCATCTTCCGACGTGACAGTATTGAAATCCAGATAAAATTTATCAAATATCGGTTCTATTCCCTGCTTCCTGAATTCCTGTTTCAAGAGTTCTTCAAAGTTTCCGTAACAATCATACTGAGGAGAGGAAGAATAAACAAGAGAAATCATTTTTTCTATCCGGTGGTTAATAGTGTACCACCGTTTAAAATTGACTCCGCACCAAAAAGCACACAGCAAAAAGATGAAGGCTAAAACATATTTTAGTTTGTCGGTTTTCATTGTATCACTTATATTGAGCAAAAGTAGCATAATATCTATAAAAAAAGAAGATTTTATGACGAAAACTCTCTAATTTTGTGACTGCCATAAAAAGACTGACATGAAGGTGTACAAAATCTGGTTACTATTGCTATTCTTGCTGATTCCGACTATTCTATCCGCCCAAAAAACAAGGACAGTCAAGGGGCAGGTATGCACTGCATCAGAGACCAAGAAAGGAGAAGAGCCTCTGCCCTATGCAAGTCTTGTTATCCTGGAAGGCAAGGATTCCACCTTTGTAAAAGGAGTTGCAAGCGGTGCAGACGGTCGTTTCAATCTCCAGTTCACCCCTCAGAAAGGAACACAATATTTACTGAAAGCCTCTTATACGGGAATGCAGTCTGTCTTCCGCAAACTGGACAGCAACACTTCAACAATCAACCTGGGCAGCATCTTGCTGGAAGAAGGTATCGAATTGGGCGAAGTGACAGTAAAAGCCCGGATGCGCGACGTAGATCAGGTGGGAGATACCACCGTCATCAATGCAGCAGCTTACAAAACACCGGAAGGCTCGTATCTGGAGACACTTGTCAAACGTATCCCCGGAATGGAATACGACAGCGAAACCAAAACACTGAAATACAACGGGCTGCCTATTAACGAAATCAATGTAAACGGTGAAGCCTTCTTCTCAGGTGACAACAAGATGGCACTGGAAAATCTTCCCGTGGAGTTAATCAGCAAGATAAAAGTGTACGATAAGAAAAGCAAGCTGGAAAAGCTGACGGGTGTCAGCACGGGGAAAGAAAACTATGTGCTCGATTTGCAAACCAAAGAAGAATTCAACGGTACCCTACTTGCATCGGGAAAAGCCGGATACGGCAATAACAACAAAAAGGATTTCAACCTGCAAGGCAACTACTTCAAAAATAACGGAAACAATTTCTCAGTTATTGCCAATTCCGGTAACCTCCATATGCGGACCAGCTACAAGGACAACATACAGGAGAACATTGCCGTAAATTTCACCCAAAAGTACAATAAGAAACTAACACTCAACGGAAATGTATCCTATCACCACAACGAGCAGGATAATATTTCGACATCCTACAACGAACAATATCTGACAAGTGGCAATAAGTACCAGTATTCTGCCGGCAACAATACGAACCATAGCCGCAATATGAATTCATCCTTGGGCTTAAACTGGCAGGTCGATACCCTGACCTTTGTCAATTTCTTCGGTAATTTCAGCCTTGTCCAGAATAATAATGCCAACAATAACCGCCAAGCCACATTCAATGAAAATCCTCATCTGGATATTCTCAATCCTTTCAGTCATATCAACGATGTACCCGATGAGCTGAGAATCAATGACATCGCCATGGGATCACTAATGCAAGGAGAGCAACACCGCTATTCCTTCCATGCAAATATCATGCACCGGATTAATAAAAAAGGAAGTTCTATCGGCCTGACTGCACAATACAATGATAGCAAGAATGACAACAATAACTTCTCTATCTCATCAACCACGTATTATCAGTTGAAGAACAGTGCAGGAAACGACTCCATACTCTACCGTAACCAATACTCGTCGAGCCTGTCCCCCAACTGTCAACAGGGCATCGGGCTGATGTTCAGCCATCCTTTTTCCAAGAAACTGCACGCACAGATTTCATATAACCTCAACTACAGTAAGCAGAAAAATGATCGTAATACCTACGACCTGTCCGGCTTTATGGAAGAAACCGCAGTACAACCCGGCTATCTGCCCGAAGGATATGAGGCGAGCTACATCGACAGCCTGAGTAACCGGAGCCATAGCAGTACCCTGCAACATGGAATCAACCTGCACTTTAATTATTCCGACACCATTTGGAACATCAATGCCGGAGTAGCCGTGCAACCTGAGCGACGCAGCCTGAACCAGAAAACAGGTCTACATAGAGCTGATACCACCCTCCACTCAGTCGGCTTTCAGCCCATGCTTTTCATCTCATGGCAGAAAAAGAAAAACAGGATCACCCTAAATTATTATGGGAATACCTGGCAACCATCACTATACGATCTGATCTCACCAACCAACAACAGTGACCCGCTCAACATCACGCGAAGCAATCCTAACTTGAAACCTACTTATAATCAATCTGTACGATTGGAAGCACAAAATATAAAGGAAGGACTTTTTGCCACACTGAACTGGAATAACAGAATCAATAGTCAGACCCGTGCAGTGATCTACAACCAGCAAACCGGTGGACGTGAAACTTACCCGGTGAATATTAACGGCAACTGGAGCATAAACGGCGTATTCCGGTATCAAAAGCGCATCAAAAACTTTAACCTGAGTGCAAATGCCGGAGGCTCCTTTGCACAGGATGTCAACCTCATCAACGAAAACCAGAGCGAACAACCCGAACGCAGTGCCACGCATAACACCGGCCTCAACAGTGACCTGCGCCTATCCTACCAACCTAAATGGGGTAATCTGGACCTAAACGGGAGGTGGAACTTCCAACATTCTTCCAACTCACTTTTAGAGACGGATACATACACACGCAATTACACCTTCGGATTGAACGGTTTTGCCGATTTACCGGGAGGTATACAGCTGAGAACAGATGCAAATTATTCCTTCCGGAACGGTACAAACATTAAAAAAGGGGAAGACGACCAGATTGTCTGGAACGCAAGCATCACATGGCGTTTCCTGAAAAAGAAACAGGCGGAGGTATCAGCCAACTGGGTGGATATACTCAGCCAGCAGAAAAATTATTTTCGAGGCACAATGGCTGATGGCCTTTATGAAAACCATACGCAACAGATAGGCAGTTACTTCATTGTCTCAGTGAAGTATCGCTTCAACCAGCCTCTTCACAAATAGTTGGCGTTTCTTGTGGAGGAACAGGCTGTACCGAACGCAGGCCACGAGGTGAGGTTCCAAAGTTCTTCTTGCAGAAGTTAGAGAAGTGAGGCAAAGACTCGAAACCATATTTATAGCAGATCTCAGAAATAGTGGCATCCGTGTAACGAAGTTCATAAACAATGCTCTCTTTACGTTTCTCCAACATCCATTCATAAACAGGTTTGTGAAATACAGAATTGAAGATGCGCCGGAAGGTAACAGTGGTGTATCCGCCTAACAGGGCAAATTCTTCCACCGTCTTCACTTTCAAATGATTTTGCAGGACAAAATATTCAAAGCTGGACGTATAGCGGGAAAGGGTATGCACCAGCATCGAAAGGTCATAATCGGAATAGTATTCTCCCAAAAGAAAGGCAAGTTCTTTTCGTTTGAACGAAAGCAGCTCCCGGCAAATCTTTTCTTTCGCCAGATAGGCTTTGGAAGCGTCGAGAAAGAAACGCAACTCCGGGATAATCTTTAACGGAGTGAATATCAGAGGCGGAGTTATTTCTTTCATAATGTGTTTATAACGTTCCTCACAGAAAAACTCCGGCTGATTAAAACGATAACAAACACATTCCACGTCCGTCAGAGCAAGAATCTCATACTTGGAACCGATGGCTTGAAGAATAAATTCCCCCGCACGCAAAGTAGTTCCGGCATATTCCTGACTGTTGACAAGCACTTCGCCTTTCAACAAAAAAATCATAATGTTTTCTTCGCATTTTTGAGCAGGAAGGTGGAAGCCTCTTGAATGAGAGGCATAAATAATCGCATTACCCACAGCCTTAGGGCACTGCTGACACGACATGGCCGCACCACATGCAGAGTAAGTTTGCATTGCAGATTGAATGTTTTTTGTTTGTTTTGTGCGGCAAAAGTAAGAATATTCCGGGAAGAAACAAAAAAATCCCCGAAGACTTTGTGGGAAAGAAAGTCTTCGGGGAGGGAGATTATGGGATTATTATTCTAAAAAAAGTCTTAATCAGATGTGTATTCGCTTAAAATTATCATCCCATTGTTTTCCTGCTGATGAAGCTCCAGCAAAAGTATATCCATCTTCTCTTGTATCAACCTTGATTATCTTTAGTAAATGTAACCATAAACTCTTTGCATTTACGTTTATCGGGCCGAACGGCTGCGACAGAATACGGACTGTATTTTTCGTATATATCAAGACCACGTCCCATTGAAATTACCCAACCATTATCAGTTTTGATACAACGATCGTGAAATTCGCGGAACTTATAGTCAAGCTCAATGCCATAGCCGATCATATCGTCTTTTATATCATCCAATTTGTCTATAAGATCGGGTATTTTATCTTCATCTTCACTAGTCACTAGATGCACTTTGAGATCATCCACATCACGTGTGTCAATGAGCATCGTCAGAAATTCCATAAGATTCTTTACTTGCCAACTTGCTCGGATGTACGGGTCTTCAATAGTAATTTCAGTTGCATCCTTTAGATAATCGGCAAGAAGGGATTGATAGGTGACACCGGTCTGTCCCAAGCGGAAGAACAGATTCTTTTCCTGTAAGGGAATAAACCTTTTGCGAGGCTGTCGTTCTGAAGAAGGTTCTTCTTGCCTTGTTGTTGCAACTCCATCCTGTAAAAGCATTACGTCGCTATCATTCATTTTTGACGTAGCAGTATTACCTTGTGGAATGTTCGGGATGATAAGTGCATTGCTTACCTTTTCTAAAGTCTCTACATTAATCTCTAAGCCATCTTTTTCACGCACATATTTAAACTTAGCAAGCTCTGCTTTAAACGTCTCATCCACGATATATAACTGGTCCTTGACACGCTTACGACTTTCGGCAGCAAAGTCTATCAGTTCAAATGCCTCTTCGTCTGTCATATTGCCATCCGGATAAATTAATTTCACCATGCCGGAGAAGGTTTTTCGGATAGCCAAGTGATCACGTTCAGAGAGGGAACCGTCAAACTTAGCATAATCCTTCAATAATGCCGTCAAATCTTTATTGCGCAGATTGTGCAGAATAGCTGCTATGTAATCGGTAATCAGACCATATCCCTTCGAGAAGCTATCTTTCTTCAACATCTTAATCTCCCAACCCGGGTTATAGAAGTGGATACGATCTAAGAAGGCACCCTTAATAAACGAGGTAGGAATTGATTCAAAAAGATGGCTATTCTTTAACATATAAGGAATCGTGTGCTTCGTATTACCCACAAAGCACATAGAAGCCGAAGCCTCATGAGTGCCCTTACCACGGTTGAATGACTTATTGGCCAAGTAATTTTGCATGGTATCAATCAATACCGCATCCACAGCACGACCTTTTTGCTGTTCAAACTCATCCCACGCCACTACATCCCAGTAGCCCACTAATCCTAGAATCTCTTTATTACCACTCATCCTGACAAACAAACGAGGACTAGTCACATCACCACCGCTCACCAAAACGCCATAAGGTGATAACTCCTGAAAGACATGACTCTTGCCAGTACCTTTAGGTCCCAACTCCATAAAGTTGAAATTATTTTCAACATGAGGGAGCAGACGAGCTAACGTAATGAATTTCTCACGGCGATTTAAAGCTTCAGGATTCAATCCTACGGTGTGCATCATAAAATCCAGCCATTCCTCAGTGGTGAAGTTCTTGCGCTTATCAATGTAATCTTGAACATCCACATTGGATATTTGTACAGGCTTCAGGGTTTGAATTTCCCAGCGTACTTTAATATCTTCGCCTGATATGTAACCAATAGTAACGATACACCAAACACCATTTCCTGATAATAGTTTGGGGTTGTCTGTTACATATTGAGTGCCAATAGGTACACTGGTAAGACCTAAGTTGGCAAAATGCGCCTGGTACTCGTCTGCTTTCTCATTGAGGGTAACAGTCACTTTGTCGATGATACGATGACGGCCCTGCTCACGAATTTTACCCTTTATAGCTTCAGAATCCGCACGATGCACATAGTTGTTTTGGATGACCTGCCTCACTTTTGCCAAACCTTCTTCTATAGCCGCTTCATCATCACAGGCGCAATACTGTCCAAGCAGATATTCCAATACGTACGTAGGTACAGGAAGTCCTCCCTTTACAAGGAAAGCCAAATCCTTACGAACCACTTTGCCTATAAAGGCATTCATTATTTTTTGTTGTAGTGTCATATCTTAAAAATCTTGTTCTATCATTGTATTATTCTTCACAACCTCCTTTATAAGAGAGTTCAGACGATCTTCTTCGTCATATACACGCAACTGAAGCATACCAGAAGCCACTGAATGGTTCAAGGTTAACACCACCTCGTATACTCTATTATTCAAGTTGGTCGTATCAGCACTATCAAGCGTAATAGTTTGTTCGCCGGTTACAGGTGTGTCACCTTGATATACTTGACAAACAACCTTACGTTCAACTACCGTCATGGAAACCGCTTCACTTTGTATCAATTGAAATTTTACTCTACTACTTACCATCACGAGATTGTGATCAACTAATGCCACGCCCACTTTATTGGTCTTATCAGAACGTTTTTGCGAGCTATGAATCACAGGAATAAGCATTTCCTGCAAAGTTGCTCCGCCATGAGCAAAGCTATATCCACCGGAAGCCGCTAACCGATTAGTCCCCATGGGTACTCCTACATAAACAGGAGCATCGGCTTTCATTCCGGACACTTTGTCCAATGGTATTGTCACCACCCCCTCTTGTGCGGTAGGCTGGTTACTCACGTAGTAACGCGTTTTTTTCTCGATAATACCTGCAACTGTCACCGCATGTTTATCTTTCTCTGCAAATTCCACGTCATTATAGAGAAAACCATGATCGGCTGTAAGCACAACATTCGCCACATTCCAAGAAGCATGAAGGCGACGAACCAACACAGCGAGCTGTCCGATGGCCTTACGACATGCCACAATCACATCTCCGGCATCGGCTCCATGGCTGGCAGCATCAATTGTATCATGGAAGATATAGACCAACGGACGTTTAAACAGTGCACGTGCCGTCTTTTGGTCCGCCTTAATCACTGTTTCGTAGTCCACACAACAAGCGTTTTCTTTGTATTTGGCCACCTGAGTCGATCGGCTCTCTAATGTGGCTAATACTTCGCCATCTACCAACATTTCTTTGTTCTTCCATATTAATGAGGTATGAGGCAGAAGGGCTGGCTTACAATATTTGGTTTCAGTAGGCAGCATGGCTCGATAAGCAGATAGTCTCGCTATGTGTTTCTCTTTAGCCAACTCCTGCATCAGCTCTGCCGCCACTTCATAGCGCAGTGCATCAGAGATAATTACCACCTGCTTGTTATTGCTACAACATTCATTTATATAGAAGTCCTCCTGTTTTTTCAACGACAGGCCATCAAAGTAGTCTCCTTTTTCCATCACACAGGTCATCCATTCCAGATTGAAGACATTGACCATTCGTGCATATTCTCCGTCGAACTGTTGCTTAAGCCCGTTCAAACAGGTAAGTATAGGGATATCCTTAGACAACAACTCATGATATTCCTCCAAAGCACAACGATAAAAGGTGTCAAGCCTATAAAGATCATTCATATAGAGTTGTACATAAGCTTCCGGAGTATTTAGCTTCAGGCTACCCAGTCCTCTTACCATTTCGTAGTAAAAGGCTATTTGCATCAAGAAGCTTATAGCTTGTTGAAGCACACTATCGGCAGGAAGCTTTTGAGAAAGCAAACGCAAACGTTCTTGCACTTCAGCAGGCTCTGCCACGAGTTTGCTATCAGCAATCTCTTGCAAAATAGGCCAACCTAACTCTTCCGTCAAGTAATAGAAGGAAGCATCCATGCCATAAATGGCTATCAGTTCCTTTTCGCGAATATCAACACCTAACCCTTTCATCAGTTTCGTGAATTTATCTGCGAGCTCTCGGTCACGAGTGCCCTGGTCATAGATACGGTTCATTTGCTCAAGTGCTATACTGCTCTTGATTTTATAAGCCTTGTAGGGGTCATCGGCAACCACATCAAGAAGTTGGGTGATGCTATTATACTTCAAACTTTCCACCAACTCCTTCACTTTCACTTCTTGATTAGGATTGTAACTAAATCCAAATATTTTGGTCAGGCGCTCATCAACTGCTTTCTTGGTGTCCCTATTTCTCTCCAACTTGCGATAGAAATCCAACCGTTTCTTATTTTCTGAATCCAATCCGAGTATGAACATTCTCATGATAATGTTTTCCCATTCCAAGAGTCTCTTTTCTCCTAGATAAGAAGAAATAAAACCACGAATCACTACATCCTTACTGAATGCTTCCGACGTAAATCGGTCTTTCAACATTGCATTTATCTTATTTGACATTAATTCACCGATATGACGGCTGATAAAGCCACGGAATTTCTCAGGAAGATTATATTGCTGCATGAAAGCGGCATAGTCTTCCTCTTTATATTCCATGTTAGCTTTCAGCATGTCCATAAGAGGGAATTTGAGCTGTTGTTCCTCACTGATGGGATAAGTGCCTAACGGGAAGAGTAGCACCACACGTTTATCTTTCCATGTGCATTCAATGTTATATTTGGTGTTGAACCAGGCTCCATCAAATACTTTATAGATATATTCATTTCCCCACGAACAGTCTGCCAAATCATTCATAATGATATTCGCCTTGTCAAAGATGAAAAGCACATGCAACTGTGGATTGCGCTGGAAATAATTGTATATTCTTTCTTGAGTCATAATGATTACTTCTTTCTATACTTCTGATTCATATCAAAAGGATTATTGGGAATGGTTCGCTCCAAATACCCTGCATCTACTAATTCAGTAACATACCTTTTGATATTACTATTATGATATTTCACTCCTACTCTCTCAAGTATCTCCCGGCTACTTCTCGGTACACTACAAAAATTCACTATATCCTTTTGTTTATTGGTAAGTTTCACCTGATGAGTGTTAGGGGATTCATCAAAAGTGTTAGGGGTAGTGTCTAAGTCGACCTCAAAAGTGTTAGGGGTAATGTCTAAGTTGGCCTCAAAAGTGTTAGGGGATTCATCAAAAGTGTTAGGGGTAGTGTCTAAGTCAATGTCTAAGTTCTCATTCCTCTTTATTGTAATCAGAAACTCATGTATCCGTTCCTCATTCGTGAACTCTACTTGTATACCCTCCTCTAAGGCACGCTGGATACCACTACCCGCACCTGTATAGGGGAGAAGATAAATGGCATTGCTGAAAAGGAAGTTGTTACGGGGCATCGAAGTGCCATTGGTAATGTCTTCCACTTGCAAACCGTTAGGCAAGGTGCCCGGGCTGTGAATCTCCACTCTATTATCAAAGATAAAGATACGTATGGGAGCTTTCCAATTCAGCGAACGATGAACCAGTGCGTTTACCACAAACTCCATCAAGCTCACGTATGGAATCTCAAGCTCACCCAATGAATTGAACTCTTTTTCCACTTGCACATTCTTGAGGTTGCGAGTGAAGAAAGACATAATGGTCTCAAACTGATGCAAAAGATTTCCTTCCATCACTGCATCGTTCACCTTGTCTCGAAATACCTTACCTCCAATAGAATTGCCTACATAACTGATACACTTCGCCGTCATCACAGGCAACCAACGCTGAATATATTTTCCAAACAGCAACATGGCAGCCACTGTAAGACTCCCATCTGGACGGATAAAGCGCAAGTTGCGCATCAGCTTATTGATATCATGTCCTTTGGCAATTGCGTTGGCTATCTCATCCAGTGATGCTTCCTGCAAAGCATCATCAATCATTCCTTTTTTTTCCAATACCAGAGCAAATCGGTTTTGCAGGAACTGTTTGAGCGTATCTTCGTCCAGATCATCCAACGTAGCATCTTTAACAGCGGCTTCATCAGGGGTAAAGTTACCACACTCAGTCATCATCTCCGCCAACTCCGCATTATCGAAAACCTTACGTTTATCCGCTCCATTCTTCATCCATACGATACCTTTATTGTCATGGTAAGGTTTGTTATTTCCTTCTTTAATAGTAGCTATCACCACACTGCCTCCTTCAATGCTGACTGTATCTATCTCAAGTAAGATGCCAGGCACCACATTCTCCGAAGCCATATTGCTGAGCAGATTAGTGGCTTCCTGCACTTCGGCATACGACAACGGATTAAAAGCTCCTGTCTTATCGTTGATGCCAATGACAAGTTGTCCCCCGCGAGCGTTACTCATGGCAACCAGTTCGCAGCCCATATCGTATTTATCCAAGATACGTTCTTTGAACTGTACCTTGCTCACTTCACCGAGGTCTCTGAGTTTCAGTATATCTTCAGCTGTCATGTGCAATTACGACAATATTGTTTTAAATATTATTTCTGCATTATATCTATTATAACTCCGGAATCACTTCAAAAAGCTCTTCCAGCTTCTCGGAAAGGTTATTGTAGGTCTTTTCCTTCTTAAAATGTTCAAGTGGGGTTATCTGTAACCGGTATTCATCATCATCAATATAACTACTTCCCTCTATCGTTTCAAGTAGTTCTTTTGCATATTTTTTTGTTTTACATTCCAATTCAAAGCACAACTCATGATGCTGACAGAAACCCACCCAAAGAGTACATTTATGCCTTTCTTGTTTAAGCCAAATGTCCTTACCAAAACTATCACCATATTCTTTGTACATACCAAGTTGATTCTCGTCATTATAAACGAAACCATAGTTCTGAACAATGTCATAGGCAATTTGAGATCGCTCGGTATCTAACGCAACCTTAGCGAATTGCTTTCTTGGAATAGCAATCATTATATGCCCTTCATACAAATAGATCCTGAATACAGATTTTTTCTGTATTTCCTCGTTGACAATCCAATCATATAGCTTAACATCCCTTCGTAATCTTTCGACTGCCATGTCACAGTATTCTTTATCAGTGTATGTTGCGCCAAACCAAGGAATAAATCCTTTTGCATTATCAATGTATGATGCTAATACACTCTTTATGCCATCTTCATTGTCTTGGCTAAGTACATCAGACAACATAAGGCGCACTTTATCATGCGAGGCAAGAATGTTTTTCAGATACTTGTTTATTTCTGCTCTTTCTGTAACATAACGCTCTTTAAGTTCATCCCAAGTAGTAAATTGACTGACAATTGCACGAATAAGCAGGTGCTTCTTTCTGTATATTTCAGAAATACCATTCTCATCAAACATATCCTTAGCAAGTTCATAGCTATGTTTGTATTCAGCTAATGACATACCTTCTTCATAAAAGAATAGTACCATACCTTTGAAAAATGGATGCTGCTCTGCCTCTACAAAAGCATCAAGCCAGTGTTCTTCTTCTGAGATACGTTTGGCTTTCTCAACTTCCTCTATCAATGCTCTGTTCTCACGTTCGTCGGTGTTATCATCCTTCCATTGAGACAGAGCTTCGTAAAACACAATGCCTTCTCCGGATCTCCTCGCTATATTACGAATAACAGCAGAGAATTTTCTAATCAAAGATGATACAGGTGTCAAGCTGTCAATGTTTGTGTTCTCAACCACATTCCATACAACACGCATCCATTGTCTGAATGTATGAACATCAAACGTTCTGTAAGCTTCAATAAACTCAATGACAGCTCCAAAAACAATAAGCTTAGTCTGAGTCATCTTAGATGCTGCGTTGCAATAGAAGTCATCACCTCCTTTAGAAATATCTTTCTCCCATGAAGGAACCATCATTTCATAGATAGCCTTCTTTGCATCCTTGTAGTCGTATTCGTAAAACACATCAAGCACTTTGTCAAGGGTAAGTACATATTCGGGATGCCTATTAAGTAACTGCTCGAACTCTTGGAATCCGAGATATTCATTTGCTTCGCTTCTGTTTTCCGCTTCTGTATATATATGACGCAAAGTCTTATCCTGACGCATATCTCTGTCCGTGACAATATCTTTTGTTGAAACGATATACTTACAAGCAAATAAACGTGAGAAGAAACTCATGTAAGCGGCATCAAAGTTTTCAAAGCCTTTCTTCCAGAAGATGTCAATCCACTTGGCATCAAGTTTTACGGAGAAATTAAAATTAAATTCAGCCTTCTCCCCACTATCTTTCTTATACAAAGAAACCTGTTGTTTGAATGGCTTGTACTCCTTACCACTGATGAAATTCGTTAAATCCGCCTTAAAGTTTTCGAACGGGCTCAACTGCAAACCACGGGCATTCATCTTAATGTACAGCTCCTCAGAAAGATTGAAATAACCAAGTGACTTTACATAAAACTGAATATTATCCAGTTTCTTGTAAAGTTCATTGCTTTCCTGATTATTGTATCTTACATGGATAGCATCAAGCATAGTAAGCATGGCACAGATAGTACTATCTCTGTCAAATGATTTAAAGTACCACTTTGCTTGTCTTATAGCTTTAGAAGGTATTGTTTCTGACAAGTCAATTCTATATGACGACAGTTTCTGGCAAAATACAGTAGAAGTTGAACGTGTCTCATAAACAAAACGGCTCAAGACATCACGAATTTCTTTATCAGTCTCATCTTTCTCATTAAGTTCCCGGTTAGCTATATACCAATGAACAAGGAATAGCGTTGTCATCCGTTGCTGACCATCCAGTAATTCCATGATGTATGTGTCATTAGAAGGGCGAACAATACCATATATGAAGTTGAAGTCAAAAACTTCATCTGTATTGAAGTTCGCAAACATTTCATTAAGAAGCGTGTTACGAACGTATGTACAAACACCATCTTGCCGTCCCTGGGCGTATGGACGTTGAATCTTAGGGATGACTATCTGATTGACCTTTACCTTTGTATCTTTGTTTAGGTCAAGATCTTTCTTATATATATCTATAAATGTATATCTTTCGCTCATTGTTAGTCCTCCTCATTATTAACATAGGTAATAAGTGCATCATAAATGTACTTGTGATATGCTTCCATATCTTCCTTCATCCACAAAGAACGGTTTGTTCCTTTGGGGTCAAAGAACTTGGCAAAAATATATTGCGTTGCGACAGGTACGAATACACCTTGCTTTATACGTTCAATGATGATGCGACGTTTGGTACAGAACAGACTGTTGCCATAAGATCTATTAGTAGAAGCATCAAGAAGAGTTAAGTTGCCGATAGTATTCTTGATTTCTTCGTCTGCTTCTACCTCCTGAGCATTCTTCTTCAGGAGGTTGATAGCATCATCCAAAGCATTCCCTTCAAGTTTCTGCTGAATCAAAGATTTTTCTTCGTCCTTTAAATCCCCCGAGCGGTCATCCATAGCTGTCTTGATCCAGTCTTCCTTGTCTTTGTCCTTCTTTAAGTTATTGGTGTGGAAAGAGTCAATATGCTCTATATCCCAATTTTGAGCACTAAGCACATCGAAGGGAAACTTATAAACATCTGATTCTGATTCCAATTTCTGATTCTGTTCGTTCAGAAGATGAATATTGAGAGTCAGCAACAACTTATAGATAGTATCATGTTCCTTATATGTATTGAGAATAGCCTTTTTTTCCTGATCAATCTTGGTACCACGCAAATGATATGAAATACGTTGTTTCAGATAGTTTTCAAAATCCTCTCGACATGATGTCTCTGGCATATACTCGAAATGAAGAACAAGTCTACATAAATCTTCGCCACACTGACTGAGTAAGCCAATGAAGTTGTATGTAGAAGGAGAACAGAACCAGTCATCAAGGGTACGAAACAGTTCCATTACCTCATTCCATGCTGATGCTACCTCATGTTGCAGATCTTCACCCATTTTGCCTTCAAAGCGATTGTAGTAGAAACGGAATATCTCGCTCTGTCTTGTGTCTGACAATAGTTCATCAATCTCTTTGATCTTATTATCCCATTCATCTTCGGAAACCTCTTTGAGAGCATTCTTCTTATATATAAGATTAAAAAGAAGGTCAATGCGGTTAGGCATATCGGAACTTTTCTTCTGCAAAAAGTACCAAAAGTTATTGGCATGAAGAGTGTTTTCTATAAACTCCCATTCCAGCGACAACTCTGACTGTTTGATATACTTGTCACCTGAAGTAAAATTCTTCTTCAACAGGAACAGGCCTTTTATAAGTTCGGCATCTGTCAACCGAATTTTACCTGTATTAATCTTTTGAAATTCCTTGACATTATTCTTTTCCTTAATCTCCGCAATTTCATACCACAGCACTTGAACTGAACCTCCCTTTGTGTCGCTCATTCCATTCAAAAGTTTAAAGAATGATGTGCGTATGTTATCAAGGCTACCACCTAACTGATAGCGAATATTTATATTCTTACCTTCGGTCTTAATCCACTCACCAATATATTTAAAAGCATTAGCCATATGGAAGAAGTCAACATTCTCCTTAATGTCATCCTTATTACTATCACTAAGGGTTTTCATTGATAACCCCTCAAGGAACTTTGAAGAACCATCACGAGTTGCATAACAGATATGATATAGCTCCTTTCCATCTTCTTCTTCCCTCAGTGTCTCTGCATTCCATCCCTTTTGGTCGAGCAAATATTTGTAGAGTAGAAAAATGGTGGTAAGACGCTGCTGACCATCAATAATCTCCCATACGCTATGCTCCAGAATACTATCATTATACTCCGTTCCGAGGATGGATTTCAACTTGTCTTTGTCAGTAATAGGACGCGCAATCACCGGTTGAAGACAGTAAAACTGATCTTGTTTCTTTTCCTTGCCTTCATTTGCAAAATCGTTGGCAAAGCAAAGTAAGTCGCGAAGCAAATCGCCAACCTGCTTTTCTGTCCAGCGATACCCCCTCTGATAAGAGGGTATATAGAGACACCGTCCATCAAGAAGTTCACCTATAGCATATTGTTTTATAGAATTGTCCATTGTTCTTTTTATTTTATTCGTTGTAATACATCACCCAATTTAGCATAGTTCACCACCACCCCATCATCAAGATCAAGAGGAATGGCTTGTTCGGCTACTACGGCGAGGCGGTCGTGATATTCGCGGCACTCTTCGAGCTGCTTGTTCAGTGTATCAAGATGTTTGCGCTCAGCGATGCTGAGGTCGGCTGCACGGGCGGTGAGATCGGCAATCTTGCGGCCCAACGTTTCGATGAAGGGCAACAGGTATTTGCTGCGGATGCGCTCAGGGGTATAGGGCGTCATGCGATGCAGGTAGGCAATACATTGAAAGGTACCTTTCTTGCTCGCAAAAAGCCAGTAGATAGGGCGGTTCTGATACATCTTCTTATGGTCTTTCCAGAAGTCCTTCTGCCAATACTGCTCGATGGTCTTACCAAGGGTACGTTCTATGTAGTTGAGATTCTCCACCTGATGCTCGGCACCAAACACGTCGCTTACGAACTGGGCAGTACGCAGGCAGGCATTGTCGGTGAAACCGCTATCGGCGGCCATAAGAGGGAAAATACCGTCATCGTCTATCTCGATGGTGTGACCGCGATAGGTGTAAGAAGCCAGCTCCTCGGCCATAGGTTCAGGGTGAGCGATATGCAGACCGGGCTTACCCAAGCGATAACGCCCCATCCATGCACCGGCGGCATAGCTAAGAAGTTGCTTTAATATTACTTCGTCGTGCCATATCAAGGCATTGCTTTCGACACCCACTTCTCCCTGTTGTAAGATGGTGACTTCGTCAAGGGGGACATCGGGCGTAAGTTCATCTTGCAGGCCATAGATGTCGATGAACTGACGGTTGAGTTCTTCTTCGTTGGCGTGGAGTTGCATGAACTTGGTTTCCCACTTGGTTTTATATACGTTCATACGCCACTCCAAGCTGTTAAGTTCAGGAGTGGCAAGATCAGCACAGATGCCGTGGAAGGCAGCATACTCATTCATGATGTCAAGGTATTTATCTTCGTTATCGAAGGCAATAAGCTCGTTCTGCTCAAAGTTCCACGAGGTTTCGTGAGAGTCCCAATCAAGTTTACTAATTGCAATATTTTGTTGAACCATACCATTAATATCAGAATACCTTTCTTCAATATTACAAGCTGGTATTCTTGAAATTTGACCAACTTCAAAATTTAATGTAGGAGATAATATTTCAAGTATCCTATGCACAAACTTTGAATTCAAGTATGCCAAGTAGTAAGAGTATTCTTCATCACTATTAAAGAACATACTCATTGCCGCACAATCATAGATAAACCCATCTGGATAATATCTGAAGGATATATCATTAGAACATACTTTAGGCCAACTTAAGCTATGTTTAAAATAGTATGAAGGGTTACGAATAACAGCCCCTTTAAAGGCGTATAGTTTCTTGCCATTATCCATCCAATTTATTACATAATCTTGATTACCATACCAACGTCTGAATCCTCCACCCTTATTATGGGCAAACCATTTCAGTCCCGACTCCTTTGCCTCCTCAGCCGATTTCATTCCAAAGCCAATCTTTTCAAGATTGACTTCATGCCAATATCTGAGAAATCTCGCATTGTCTGCTGTTTGCAAGCCAACACAGGGCTTAGCAACAGCAGACAATGCGAGATTTCCCGCGAAGCGGGATAAAAATTTTTCAGAAACCCAGTATCCTATTGGGCATCCCGGAATCTTCTCAAAGTTTTCCTGCAGCACATTGGGGTAGTATATCTTTGCACCTTGTTCGACCGTATGCAAAAACATCCGTTCCTTATCCACACAGCATTTGCCTTCCACCAAGCGAAAATACGCTCCGCTTCGATTGGCATTGTGCTTTGCCACCACGAAAGTTGTATTCTGCACCACTTCCCCACTCAACTCGTCAAAAGTACGAGAACCGAGATGAAGCATACTCTCAATGTGACAATTGTCAAGCAACGTCTTACGTAATTTCTCGAACGAAGAGAGGAACATCCAGCTCTGCATATTAATCATACCGTAACGACCATGCGCCTTCAGTCGGTCGATGGCAAGTTCCATAAATACAGAGAAAAGGTCAGCCTTTCCATCCTCATAATTCTTCTTCACATACTTACTCAACACCTCATTCATATTGCCTCCACCCATATACGGTGGATTCATCACCAAAGCATCATATTGCTCTGCCAATGCTATCACCAATGCTGCCGCTTCATTCTCAGTTACCAAAGAAGCCACCCATTCCCAAGCAGCGGGTGTAAGGTTAAACTTCATGATGCTACCCAAAGAGTCGGCATCCTCCAGCAAGGCATTGACGGCATCAATCTCTACCGCTAATCGGGTATCGGTGGGCAAAGGCAATTGTACCTTCGGCATCGTCAACACCCGGGGCAAGCAATGCGCATCAGCAAAGCTATGATCGTGTTGACAAGCCTTCAGCGTCAATGCAAAGAGCGAAAGCTGCTGTGCACGAGGATCGAGGTCGATACCAGTGAGGTTGTCCATGAAGATATGCGTGATGGCTTCGCTACGAGTGTACCCCTCTGTAATATAAAGATCGTAAAGCAGATCGAAGCACTCATTAAGGATATGCCCCGAACCACAAGCGAGATCTGCCACCTTGAGGTCAGTCAGTTCATTGTAATGAAGTACCGCATCGGCAGGTGTCGGTTCGGCTGAATCCACAAGATATTGCCACTTCGACTTCATCATCGAAGTAGCAGAAGGATTATTATCAAGATAGATACGCCCCACCGTATTCTGTACCATGTACTTCACAATCCAGTTAGGCGTAAAAATCTGCGTGGCGGCAGGAATCTCATCAGCCTCAAACTTACCCTTCTTGGCAAACACCTCGTCCTTGCGCTCACTGATGTAGAACTGGTAGAGCCAGCCAATGAGTTCGGGTGAGCGAAATTCCTCATCAGTAATAAATTCGGTGTGATTCAGGAGGTCGATAAAACCATTCTCCGCTAAGATGTTGGCAGGAAGCAACAGTTCGGTATAATCTTCCATCGTGCCGAAGCAACGTTGCAGGATGGGATTTGCATGACACCATGCCACCAAAAGTACGGCAAACTGCTCGGTAACCTTCGTATCATCATCGAGCAACTCCAGAAGGTGACGCTTCGCAACTTCCTCCATCGGCGGGAAGAGTCCTTGACGGGCTTGG
>OHNO01000577.1_pt1 | contig 19902 bp, 20 predicted proteins | sample 1569521 | NCBI WGS metagenome assembly OHNO01 (sample SAMEA3879604, study PRJEB24766) | human gut metagenome | biome: human-associated habitat; feature: feces | place: USA | collected 1985/1987
CCACTTTTCCACAGAAAACGGGGCTGTTGCTCCACTTTCGTTTTGCAACAGCCCCTTCTGTTTGATTTATCAGCGCTGAAGGGCGTCCCAGTCGCGCTCGGGGAGTTTTTGCGTCCACTGCTCAAACTCGCCGGCCCAAACGAAGTCGTGGCTGTTAGTGGCCTCCTGTATCTGCGCGTAGTACCAGGCGGAGGCGTCCATGTTGTCCGGCCAGAGGTTCATCTCGCTTTCCGGCAGCAGCCCGGCCGCGTGCGGAGCGCGCCCGAGAGTCCTGTTCACAATGGTGCAGGCCTCGGCGCGGGTGATGGGTGCATCCGGGCGGAAAAGCCCGCCCTCATAGCCCTCGATGAGGCCGATCTCAGCCGCAGCTGCGACGCTTTCCGCATACCAGGCTCCGGGCGCGACGTCAAGGAAGGGGTTCTCGCAGTCCAGCCCCTCCAGCTCGAAGAAGCTGACGGCGATTTTTGCAAATTCGGCCCTGGTGATGCTGGCGTTGGGACGGAAGGAGCCGTCCTCATAGCCGCCGAGGACGCCTATTGCGCTGAGCGTGGAAACGGCGTTGTTGTACCAGCTCCCGGCGGCTACGTCGGTGTAGCTGTTGGTGTCGGACCAAAAGCTCTCGCGCGTCTCGTCCGTCAGCAGGCGGAAGAAGATGGTCGCGACCTCAGCGCGGGTGATGTTTGCCTCCGGCCGAATAAGCCCATCGTCGTTGCCGATGAGGTAGGCGAAATGCTCATCCAGAACGAGGCCGTTCGGCCTGTAGACCTCGGGCTCATCCGGAGTTGAGGGCGTGGGAGGCACAGGCGTGATGACGCGCTCCCAGCCGGCGTGGACAGACTTGTGGTCGTCCATGGTCACGCTGGTTACGGGCAGCGTGAGCGCCTCATCCGCGAACCATCCGGTAAACCTGTATCCGCTGCGCACGGGAACCTTGTCAAGCTCCACCACCGTGCCGGCGCTGTACAGCTCCGTCTCGTACTCGGTGTCGCCGTAGGTGAAATAGCTGAGCTCATACATCAGCTTGGCGAACACGACGCGGACGGTGTGAGCGAACTTTATGTCTTTAAGCGTCAGCCTGGCGCCGTCTCCGACGCTCACGCCGTCGAGCAGGACGTCCTTTAAGTAATAGCCCTCGGCCGGTGCAAAGCTGAGCGTCAGGTCCTCGCCCTCGTTCACGGTGAACTCGCCGCTGTCTGACGTTACCGTACCCTTGCCCTCGACCTCGACCGTGACCGTGTGCTGCCCGACCTCCCCATGCGCCGCCTTGATAGCGGCGGTAGCAAATATAGGCATATCAATGTCAATTTTGCTGACCGTTCCGCCCGCTGCGCCGCAGTCATCCGTTCCCCAGCGAGCACTTGCGGCGTCATAGTACCAGCCGTCAACCGTGTGCCCGCAGCGGAGCTGAGCGCCGATAGGCGTGTCAGAAAGAAAAACAGAACTGTTTGCAGCGCCTGTCAACAGTATGTCGTCGCCCTCGGTGCTGGCTTTGTTATCGTATACCAGCCAGCTTTCATCAACAGACAACATTCCGCTGTTCGCCGATACGGCGACACCGCCGCCGGATGCAGCGCTGTTGCCGGTCACTGTGCAGTTTCCGTTAAAAGAAAAAGCAGAGACGGAAGCGCTGTACAGGCCGCCGCCGCTTTCTACAGCGGTGTTGCCAGTGAGCGTTATGTTTGTAAAGTTTGCTTCCATGTATCTTGGAAGGTTGATATATATCGCCCCGCCGTTTTTCGCAGCATTACAATCGGAAATTGTTAAATTGGAAATGGATATGCTGGTGCCGCTGAAGTTCTTGGCTGAATAAATGGAGATGGCCCCTCCATATCCGCCGTAAGTACCCTCCGCAGAGCAGTTCTCAATTCTTCCGCCGGTAATATTCAGGACAAAAGGCCCCTTGGAGCTGTTTTTGCCTTCGTAGCCAACGCATATCGCCCCGCCGCCGTAGCGATAATCCGTGCAGCCATAAATCAGCCCGCCATCCATAATAAACGTCGGCATTCCGGTTGTGCTTCCGCCAATCGGAGGCCCGGGCTGCAGAGCTATTGCCCCGCCTTCCACGCCGGTGCAGTTTTGTATCGTGCCGCCGTGCATATAGAACTTGGAGCGATCAGTTACGGCTACGCCGCCGCAGATGGAAGCTAGATTATTGCAGTCTGTTATCGTCCCGCCGTACATATGCAGCTCCGCGTCCTCAGACAAATGTATGCCGCCGACCGAGTTGACGCAAGTGGATGGCCCAAGCGTGACATTGTCGTATATGTACAGTTTGGCGCTATCCTGTATGTTGAATATTGAACTTAGATCGTCCGTTGAGTAAATTTTTAACGTCTCGGAGTAGTCTGCCCCGCCAAGGTAAACCTCAGCGCTACTATTGATTCTAATGCTGCCGTTCGTAATCTTAACCTCATACCCACCGCCAAGCAGGGTGAAGCTCTTGCTTATGGGCGAAGTACCACTTGTATTTACATCCACATGCTTGAGCAGCGTGATCGTCCCGCCGTCCGCGACTTTCGCTATCGCCTCCAGAAAGCTGCCCTCCGCGCTGCCGGTTGAAGTGGTGTATGTCGCCTCAGCGTCTACAGCAATAGCAGTAAATGGCAAAACGCCGATTACGATGCAAATCGCAATTAAAACAGAAAACAATTTCCTAGTCATAAGCAGACCTCCTCTGAGCCATGTGTCGCGCCCGCGGTGCCGCGCCGCGAGAGCGGAACGGAAATCAATGGTAATCGCGGGCCACTCGCTATGTTACAGGAAATTGAACCTGATATCAATAAATCTCACAAATGTGACGAACCTGTGAGAATTGGTTGTTGTAGCTAATGCTGCGTTGCACACGACTAACCGCACGTCCTCCGGCGGCGAACAAATGACATTTGGTGGAATCGGTCGATCCAGATGCTCCCGCCAGCCGTGCGCTCCAAAAGCGGCGGGGAAGCAGACGGCTTGACTTTGCCTTTGGGCTTAAATATAATAACAAAGTTAAAGTATTTTCTCGCGCGTCAGACACATTTCGCACATCGGAGGTCACAGCTTGGTATTCAGCAGTGTCAGCTTTGTCTTTTTCTTTCTAACCGCCGTTATCGCGCTGTATTTCATACTGCCCGGGCGCTTTCGCGGCGGCCGGAATTTTGTCCTGCTCGCGTTCAGCCTGTTTTTCTATGCCTGCGCGGGGCTGAGGGCGCTGCCGCTGCTGCTTTTTTCCGTGCTGCTGGACTGGGGCTCGGCGCTGCTGCTGCCGCGCTGCCGCAGGCCGAAGGCGCTGCTGGCCGCTGCCGTCGCGCTGCACCTGGGTCTGCTGTTCTGGTTCAAATACGCGGGCTTCGCCGCCGAGATATTCGGCCTGCCCCTGCCGGAAATAACCCTGCCCATCGGCATCTCCTTCTTCACCTTCCAGGGCCTGAGCTACGTCATCGATGTCTACCGCGGCGACACTCCGCCGAACCGCTCCATAGCTCAGGTGGCGCTGTATATATCCTTCTTCCCCCAGCTCATAGCCGGCCCCATCGTCCGCTACACGGATGTGGCGGAAGATATGAACGCCCGGTGCGAGAGCCTGGACGACGCCGCCGAGGGCGCGGCGCGCTTCATCTTCGGTCTGGGCAAGAAATGCGTGCTCTCGAATGCCCTGGCTGAGCTGGCTGACAGCGCTTTCGCCTGCCCTGAGGGCGAGCTTTCAACTGCCCTTGCATGGCTGGGCATCATCGCCTATGCTCTGCACATCTATTATGACTTCTCCGGATATTCCGATATGGCCATTGGGCTCGGCAAGCTTTTCGGCTTCCGCCTGCCCGAGAACTTCAACTACCCCTACATCTCCGCCTCAGTCACCGAGTTCTGGCGTCGCTGGCACATGACGCTCTCGGGCTGGTTCCGGGACTACCTGTACATACCCCTGGGCGGCAGCCGCCGCTCGACGGCGCGGAACATCCTGAACCTCCTCATAGTCTGGGCCTGCACCGGCCTCTGGCACGGGGCGGACTGGAACTTCCTCATATGGGGCCTCTGGTACGCGCTGTTCCTCATCTGCGAGCGCTACGTCTGGCACGGGGCATTCGAGCGCCTGCCCAAGGCGGTACGCCATGTACTGACCATGTTTGTAGTGCTGATGGGCTGGGTCTGGTTCCGGGCCGCCGGGCCGGGAGAGGCGCTCGGCTATTTCGGCGCTCTGTTTTCCGGGCCGCTGTGGTCGGACGAGGCGGGCTATTGGCTCGCGGAGCTCTGGCCGGAGCTGCTGCTGGGCTGCGTGCTCGCCGCGCCGGTGTATCCGGAGCTCAAAAAGCGGCTGGGCCTGTGGCGCTACGCCCTGGCGCTTGTCGTATTTGGTCTGGCCGTGAGCTCGCTGCTGGCCTCGGGCTTCAACCCGTTCATCTATTTCAGGTTTTAAGGAGGGGGAGGAGCATGGAAAAACGCATCAAGGCCGGTTTCCTGGCCATACTCGCCCTCGCCCTGGCCGTGTCCTTCGCCGGGACGCTCTATCGCGCGGTTTTTTCCTCATACGACTCGCTTTTCTACGAAAACCGCAGCGCCGCGCCCCTGCCCAAGGCTGATTTCGCATCTCTCTGGGACGGCGCCTATATGACGGACCTGGATGAATACCTCAGCGACCAGTACATAGCCCGCACGCGCCTCATAAAAGCTCAGACCTTTCTGGATTTGCTGCTGCAAAGACCGGTCGTGAACGACATAGTGGTGGGGGAGGACCTGCTGCTGCCCTTCCACGGCTACAGCTACTACGGCGCGCAGGATTTCACCACTGAGGCCGCGGAAGCGGCGGGGGAGCTCGCGCGGCTGGAGGAGGTGGTGGAGGCGAACGGCGGCGAGCTGTTTTACCTCTGCATCCCGGAGCAGAGCTCCTATTTCCGGGACGAGTACCCGGAAAACATGGATAACCACGCCGAAACGCTTGACGCCATGTCCGCCGCCTTTACCGGCGCCATGGCCTCCGCCGGCCTTCGGCTCATCGACGCTGGCGAGGTCTACGCCGCAGAGGGCAGCCCGCGGGACTACTACTTGAACACCGACCACCACTACAGCTGCCGCGGCATGCTCTCAGCGTACACGGCGCTGATGAATGCGGTGAACAGTGCCACGGGCCTCGGCCTGCGCGTGTATTCTGAGGCGGATCTCACGCTCGAAACGCTGGAAAACCCCGTCCTTGGCTCCCTGGACCGCAAGCTCTTCGGGCTGTACGGTACGCAGGAGCGCCTCGTCCTACCGCACCTCAATGAGAGCATCCCTTTTACACGCACGGACAACGGCGAGAGCGTCGCGGCGGAGCTGTTTGATATACCCGCCGATGGCGAGCTTGCGGCCTACGGCGTCTACATGGGCGGCGACGTGGGGGAGACGGTCATCGACACGGACCGCCCCGAGCTCCCGAGCCTCCTGCTCTGGGGCGACAGCTACTCGAACGCCATGGAGACCCTGCTCTGGGCCAGCTTTGACGAGGCGCGCTACCTCGACTACCGCTACTTTGACGGCGCGAGCCTCTCGGAGTACATCGAGCGCTATAAACCCGACGTCGTAGTCTGCATCCGCGACGACCTGAGCATCCTGAACTCCGATGGCAACGGCCCGGACTGCTTCTGGTGAAATGAGCTCCCGCCGGTTTGACACCGGGGAGCTCATGCGATATACTGTAAAACGAAACGAGGTGAGCACAGTGCTTTACGGAAAATTTGCGATTGTCGCCGGCTCCACACAAGTTTATACCACGAAACATTGTGCGGAGCCTTTTACGGAGCGTTGAGCTGAGATACACGGGCCCGGGCGGCAAAGCGCCGCCTTGAGTTTGCGCGCCCGTGTTTCAGCAAAAACGCGATATCACAGATATTTTCAGCCGCAGACAATGTTTGTCTGCGGCTGTTTTTTTATGGAGTTGATCGAAATGAAATCAGATAGCAGCCTGCTTACCGGCAGCGTGCCGAAAAAACTTGCCGCCTTCGCCCTGCCGCTTTTCCTGGGGAATCTCCTGCAAGCCCTCTACAACGCTGTGGACATGCTGGTAGTGGGCAGGATAGTGGGGGAGACAGGCCTGGCGGCCATCAGCAACGCCTCGATGCTCTGCTACATCATAAACTCCCTCGGCCTGGGCCTCACGATGGGCGGCGCGGTGCTGGCGGCCCAGTTCAAAGGCGCGGGCGACGCGCAGGGCCAACGCGACTGCGTGTCCATGCTCCTATTTGCGTCTTTGTCTGCCTCCGTCCTGGTGACGTTTGCTGGCCTTGCCGCCTGCGAGCCGGTATTTCGTGCGCTGTATGTCCCGGCGGACGCTTACGATGACGCCTGCGAGTATATGAAGGCGATCTGCTGGGGAGATGTCGCCGATTTGGCATTCCTGGGATACTGCACAGCTGCGCGCTCAAGCAGCAGAAAAAGCTGCAAAAGCGCCGCTGCCACTGACTGCGCTCAGAACCACCACTCCGGAGTGAGATCTCCGAGCGTCACGACCCGCGCGGCCTCGTAGTCGAGCATTATCTCGACGGACTTGTAAGTCTCCGGCATCAGCTCGGCCATGAGCTCCCTGCAGGCCCCGCAGGGGGGCAGCGCGCGCCCGTCCCAGTCTACAGCAACGACGCGCCGGAGCACGCTCTCGCCGCAGGTTATCATGTTGAAGATGGCGTTCCTCTCCGCGCAGACCCCTAGCGAGCAGGCCGCGTCAACGCAGACCCCGACATAGACCCTGCCGGAGCCAGCCTCAACGGCGGCAGCCACCCCGCCGGCCTCCATCCTGTCCGATATCCTCCTCGGCCGCAGCACCTGTTTCGCCGCCACATAGAGCTCGTCCCATATCTTCTCCATTCGGCTCAACTCCTCATTAAGTAATATGGAGATTATATACCGCAGTCTGGGCATGAGCGCAAGCGGTATCAAGCCAAAAAGTTATTGTACGGGCTATAATTACTCTAAAAAGTCCGGAGGGTAAGAAATGAACAACGAATGGCAGCATAATATCCAACTCATCATAGACAAAATCGACGCCTGTATCAGGAGTAAAAACAGCGAGGCGCTGACGCTCAGCGCCCTTGCGCAGGAGTTCGGATACTCGGAATACCACTTTTCCCGAAAATTCAGGGAGCTGTCCGGAATCCAGCTGCGCGACTATCTCCGATACCGCAAACTGGCGCTGGCAGCAAAGCGGGTGCGCGACAGCGGCGACAGCCTCCTGGATATCGCCCTCGACAACGGCTTCTCGTCACACGAGGCGTTCACCCGCGCTTTCAAGGAGGCCTACGGCATAACACCGAGCGAGTACCGTCAAAACCCAGTCCCGCTAGCGCTGCATACCGTGATAAAACCCTTTGACTGCTATCTTACCGAGACCGTGACAGCCTCACGGGAGATGCCGGAGGACGTGAAAGCATATTTTGTACGAATACCCGCCCACAAGTTCTTGCACATCAGGAATTATGAAAGTATAGGCTACTGGGATTTCTGGCAAAAGCAGAGCAGTATCCCGGGCCAGGACCACGATACCGTCTGCGCTCTTCTGGATGGCATCGAAGGCAAACTGGACGACATTGGCAGCGGACACGTTATGGCGTATATAAACGACCCTTCAGGGCGTATATGCAGCTGGGGCATCCCGCTGGCCGAGTGTTACGGCCTTCGCTTGCCACGCGACTATAACGGCGAGGTCCCGCCGCAGATGCTGCTGTCCGACATCCCCGAAGGAGATTATATAGTCTTTGAGCACGGCCCCTTCGACCTTGAAACAGAAAACAGCGCAGTAGAGGCAAAAATCGAAAAAGCAATGAAAAACTTCGACTACTCCGCATCCGGCTATGTCCTTGACACCAGTCCGGGACGGGCGTTCTACTTTTACCATGACTATAAAAGGTCCTGGAAGTATATAAGGCCTGTGAGAAAACGCTGAAACTTTTTTGCAAGAGGATGTAAGATTATTGGGTTCAAATAGTCTTACACATGAAGGGAGGTGGTAGCGTAATGGAGTTTGAGGAGATATACCGGGCATGTTTTAAACCGGTCTATCAATATGTCCGCCGGCTCTCAGGCAATGAGCATATTGCGGAAGAGGTCACAAGCGACACTTTTTTCAAGGCCCTGAAGTCCATAGACCGATTCCGGGGCGAATGTGATATGCGCGTTTGGATCTGCCAGATCGCCAGGAACACATATTATTCATACCTCAAAAAGAACAGCCGCCTCGCAAGTGTTGACGGGGCGGAGCTGTCGAACATAGCCGACCCGGGCGCCGGCGTTGAGGAGAAGGTCAGAGCGCGGGAGGAAGCACGTCAAATCCGTGAGGCCCTGCGCGAACTGCCCGAACAATACAGGGAAGTGTTCTCCTGGCGCATATTCGGCGAGCTCTCGTTCAGGGAAATAGGCGCAATTTACGGCAAGACGGACAACTGGGCCTGCGTTACCTACCACCGGGCCAGGAAGATGATACAGCGCAGATTGGAGGAGACAGGCAGTGAAGAATGAGTGCAGTTATGTACGCGACGTGCTGCCGCTGTATTTCGAGAACATGGTGAGCGAGGACACGGCGGCGTTTGTTGAGGAACATCTGAAAACCTGCCCCGGCTGCTTTTCGGAGCTGGAGGCCATGAGGGCGGAGACGAAGACCGAAAAGCAGGATGGTGTAACGGCGCGCGCCCTGGACGGCGAAGCGCTGAGCTCGATGAAGGGCATACGCAGGAAGCTGCGCCGGAAGGCGTACCAGACAGCCGCGATAATCGCCGCGATTTTCATAGTTTTCTGCGTGTTGCTGTATTATTTCCCGGTCTATCGTGTCCTTGAAGTGGGTCATGTAAAGTTTGGCGACTATTACACCGGCGAGGAAATAGCAATGGCGCTCTATATCGGCTCCGCCCCGGACCGACGGCAGGCGCAGTCCGTCCTTCGCCTGGCCGACGAGGCTTTCAACGACGTCCGGCATACCCGGGCAGAGAATGAGGAAAAATACGGCCTGCTCGCGCGCTATGCGACGAACACGGACAGCTACGGCGACATGGCGTATAATGAGCATACGCTTGAGCTGTGGTCGGCCCACCTGAACGAGAACGAGGGCTGGCTCTGGGTCTATTATTCCTCCCAGACCTTCGACCACGACGGCAGCATCGTCTGCGGCAGTAGTCGAGTCCCATCCCTCTGGAGGGTAGAAAAGAACGCCGCCGGCGAATGGACCGTAACCCAAATCCGAGAGCACCCCTGAACCCTGCTGATAAAAAACCGCCGAAGCCAACAGGCTTCGGCGGTTTTGGTCGGAGTGGCGAGACTTGAACTCGCGGCCTCATGGTCCCGAACCATGCGCGCTACCATCTGCGCTACACCCCGAGACAGCTTTATCATTATAATGACCTTCAGGCCTGTTGTCAAGGCATTATTTCATTTAATGCATATTTTCGGCCTTGTCCAAATATACTGAGAGCATGAAGACTAAATCTGGATACAATTATAAAATAATCCTCGCGTCCGCGCTGTTTATCGTCCTGACAGCGGTCAAGCTGCTGTTCCCGGCGCAGACTGAGGGGCTTCGCTCGCGTTTGAGAGAGGCGGTCAGCCGTGACGCAGACTACAGCGCCGTGTTTGAGGCTATTGGCGAGCGGCTCTCAGACGGGGCGGGGGAGGCCGCAGCTCTGCTCTTCGGGCAGACGGAGCGCTCCGCCGCGCGCCCGGCCGTGTACGAGCCTGTGACCATACAGCAGCTCCGCCGCGAGGCGGAATACCTGCTCCCCGAAATCCCCGCGCCCAGCTCAGAGGCAACCGAGCCTGAACCGACGTCGGAGCCGGAGCCCACGCCTTCCGAGACGCCAGCCGCCGTGGCCGCTTTCCTTGAGGCACAGGCCGAGTTTGCCGACTACGGGCTGCCGGTGAATGTCAGTTATGAGATGCCGCGCCTGCCCTTTGAGTACGCCAGCCCCGTCTCTGGCTATACCTCCTCTGGTTTCGGCTACCGACTGCACCCGCTGCAAAACGAGGTCAAATTCCATTACGGCACCGATTTCGCCGTCTGGAGCGGTACGGACGTCCAGGCTTTTGCCGACGGCACCGTAGCTCTCGTCGGCTGGGACGCGGGCTATGGAAACTATGTCATCGTAGAGCACGAGAACGACTGGCAGAGCCTCTATGCCCACTGCTCAGAGATACTGGTTTACAGCGGACAGAGCGTGAGCATGGGCGATGTCATCGCCAAATCCGGCGCGACGGGCGAGGTCACAGGCCCGCACCTGCACTTCGAGCTGCGCAAGGACGGGACGTTCTACAATCCGGAGTTTTGGCTGGCATGAGGAAAGGTTGCATTACAATCAGCGCCGGGGGCGTATTGCTGCTCGCGGCGCTGTATTTTTTCATGGACACCCTGAGCTTTGTCGCGCTGATGCTGGCCGCAGCCGCGCATGAGTGCGGGCACCTGGCCGCTCTCAGAGCGGCCGGCTGTCGCGTGCGCGGTTTTTCGGCGGACGCAGGCGGGGCGGTGATAGAGCGCCGCGGCGGGGCAGGACCGGTCTGGGAACTCGTCTGCCTGGCGGCAGGACCAGCGGCGGGCTTCGCCTACGCGCTCACAGCTTCGCTAATAGGCGGCGAGCTGGACAGCGTACTGTTGCTGCGCTCAGCGGGCATGAGCGCCGTGCTCTCCGTGTTCAATCTTTTGCCCTCACCCCCGCTCGACGGCGGGCGTATGGTGCAGCTGGTATTCGGAAACAAAGCTGCGGAGATTGCGGGCCTCCTGACCGCCTCGGCGGTGTTCCTCATTGGCTTTGCCGCCTTAGTAACCGGCCATGGCGCCGCCCTGTTCCTGGCCGGCGCACTTCTGCTGTTGAAGAATGTGTAAAGGTGGCTGAGTGTTGTTCTTAAGAGAAAGAGATGGTTCAGCCCAACACAATGACGATAGGCAATAAGTGTGCTGAATAGAAAAAGAGCGGAAAAGCCAGAGGCTTTTCCGCTCTTTTTCTATTTCGTTTGACAGGTTTTTTGAACTTTTACGCAACCGGCACATGTCTCCGGTGGAACTCATAGCAGTCGTAACACGGATGATAAGGCTGTCAAATGCGCAAGATTCAATCGAGTTGTAGGGGCGGCTTTCACCCCATACTCCCAGAGCAGCGGCTTGTGTCAACCTCACGTCGGCGGTAAACCTGCCTCGGGCGGCGCCTGGTTTCACTTTACCGCCCTGTTATCCGGCAGCGCCTCGCGCTGACGCTTGAAGCTGCCAGCCGTGAAGATAATGAGACCGACGACGATAAAGCCGAACATGATGAGCTTTGAGGGCGTGGCCGTCTCGTTCAGGAAGAGGATGCCGCAGATGAAGGTGATGGTGGAGCTGGTATATTGCAAAATGCCCACGACCTTGAAAGGCAGGTCGTTCACGACGTAGGTGTAGAGTATCATCGGCGTCGCGGCAACAACGCCTGAGAGCAGGAGCAGCAGCGCGCCGGAGAGGTCAACAGAGGCGTAGCCGCCCTCGCCGCGGAAGAAGATGACGGTCGCGGCCAGCGCAAAGGGCGCGAGCAGTGTGGTCTCCACAGCGATGCTGACGATGGGGTCGGCATTTGCGGCCTTTTTCACCGTGGCGTACAGCGGCCAGGAGAAGGCGCAGAGCAAAGCTACGATGGGGAAGGAGCCGTATTGCACCGTGCTTATAAGCACGCCCAGAGTCGCCACACCGACGGAGATATACTCCAGCAGATGCCCGCGCTCGCGGAAGAGTGCGAGGCCGATTACAAACATGACCATAGGGTTCATGTAGTAGCCAAGCGAGACGTCCAGCACATGCCCGTTCATGACGGCCCAGTTGTATAGTCCCCAGTCGCCGCAGATAAATACGGCGGCGGGGACGAGGTATTTCATGAGCGCGCGGTTGCGGAAGGCCGCCAGCAGCTCGTGCAGCCTGCCCGTGCAGATGAGGAAGCCCCAGGTGAAGATAACGCTCATGACTATCCTGACACAGAGGACAAAGAGCGCGTCAAACTGCCCGAGCAGGTTCCAGTAAAGCGGCTGCAAGCCCCAGATGAGATAGCAGACGAGCAGCGCGATAAGCGATTTTTTCGTGCGGGACAAGGGTCATTCACCCTCCTTGACAAAACTTACGGAGGAGCCGGATTCGGGCCTGATGCCAACGTAGGTAGTGCCGACGCCGAGCTCCAGCGGTGTGCCGTCTTTTAGATAGTAGCGGAAGGGATCCGTGTTCGACTCTCGCTCCCAGGTGATCTCGACGCATTTGCCGCCGCAGACGAACCAGCCCTCACCCGTGCCGGTGGTGCGTACGCGGAGCCTGCCCGCACTGTCGATGACGGAAACGTCCGTTGTGAGGAAGAGCAGGTTTTTGAAGGTCATCTGCACGCCCGCGTCGTCATCCACATACTCGGAGCCGTACTCGAAGGCGTAGTAGAGGCCGTTGTTGTCGTTGTATTCAAAGCTGGTGGTTTTGAAGCTGTTGTAGCCGATCTCGGCATAGAGCGCCTCGTCAGTGCATTGCTCCGCGGCGTCCTCGGAAAAGCTGAGGCCGTAGTCATAGGCGCCACCCTCGTGCGTGAGGGAAAAGCCTTCGCCCTCGGCAGCTTCTATGAGCTTTTCACCGATGCAGAAGAGGCTGTGCTCGATGCCGTAATACATCCTGTCAGGGTCGCGGTAGAAGGCACCCTCAACATAGGTGCGCAGGACGCCGTCCAGGTGGTCCACGTCGTAGCCGCTCATCTCGGTGTAGCTCTCCTCGCTTCCTCCAGCGTGGACGACAATGGCGTCGTAAGAGATGCCGACGTCGGCGTAATAGGGGCGAATACTGCGCAGGCTGCCTATTTTCTCAACATCGCTGATGTCGGTGAAGATGGCCATCATGCGCGTGACGCCGCCCTCCGCGGGTATCTCATAGACGATCTCCGCCTGGGATACGCCGCACTGGGGCAGGGCCTGCTGGATGTTGTTTATCATGATGGCATAGGGCCGGTTTTCGCTTATGTCCTCCTCCATAGGCTCGCCGCTGAGGGGGTTCGTGTAGGGCAGGGGAGTGGGTGTCGGCTCCGGCGTGGGGCTGGGCGTGGAGCTTGGGGGCGGCGTAACGTCCGAAACAGGCTCGGGCAGGCCGCTCTGCTCCGGGGGGAGAGTCCCGCATGCGGCAAGTGAGAGCAGCATCGCCGCGGCGAGGGCGGCGCAAATTATCTTTCTTTTCATCGCTGAGACCTCGCTATGACAAGTATACAGCCCATAATACTCCCGCGTCCGGCAGTTGTCAAACCCGGCCGAGGGTGTTAAAATATAAAAAACAAAATGAATGGAGATGCTGTCATGTACGATGAAATAAAAAGTCAGGCGCGCGCAGCCATGCAGGAGCTGCTGGAGCTGGCGGCTCCCAGACCGGGCAGCCTGGTGGTCGTCGGCTGCTCTTCCAGCGAGATAATGGGCAGCAGGATAGGCAAGGGCAGCACGCCCGAGGCGGCTGAGGCCGTCGTCGAGGCCATATACCCGCTCATAGAGGAGCGCGGGCTCTACCTCGCGGCCCAGTGCTGCGAGCATTTGAACCGCGCCCTGATAGTGGAGCGTGAGGCGGCGGAAAAGTTCGGCTATGAGCCGGTCTGCGTCATTCCGCAGCCGAAGGCTGGCGGCTCCTTTGCCACGGCTGTGTGGAAGCGTATGAAGGACCCCGTCCCTGTGGAGCATGTGCGCGCCTCGGCGGGGCTGGATATCGGCTGCACGCTGATAGGCATGCATTTGAAAGAGGTCGCCGTCCCTCTGCGCCTGGCGGTCAAGCACATAGGCGAGGCGCCGGTAAGCGCAGCGCGCACGCGCCCGAAGCTCATCGGCGGCGTCCGCGCCGTGTACCCGGAAAAGGTGTGAAAAAAGCCGCCGCACGACACCGTGCGGCGGCTTTTGTTATTGAAACTAAGCTCAAACGAAGTGCAGGGCGAGAGTGAGGACGACGAAAGCGAGGCCGACCCACTTGGTGGCCTTGGCAAGCTTCGCGTCGAGCGTCTTGGCCTTGCCCTTGGAGAGGAAGGTGTCCGCGCCGCCGGCGATGGCGCCGGAGAGGCCGGAACGCTTGCCGGACTGGAAGAGGACAATGACCGTGACGGCGAGAGCGGAAAGCAGCTGCAAGATCGTGAGAGCGATGTACATTTAAATTCAATCCTTTCGGTATCGTAAACACTTATGTCAAACAGTGCTTAGATACTATACCACACCATATAGCGGTTTTCAAGCAGAATTTTTCCCAAATGCAAGGTTTTCTCACAAAAAATGCTTTGCGCCCCGGCTATGGCCGGGGCGCAGGCGCTTCAGGCTCCCGAAGTGGGCATAGCGGAGCTCTCAGGCATGGGCGAGTTGTTGACGCTGGCCGTGGGGACCGGCTTGGGCGACTCGCTGACCTTGGCGGTGACTTCGGGCTTGTCGGTGACAACGCCGTCGTCCATCCTTGCGCAGCCGGAGAGCACGCACACGAGCGCCGCAGCGCTCAGGAAACATGCAAGCAGCTTCTTCATGGCTATCTCCTTCATAAAAAGTTTACGACCATATGATGCTCTTTTTCGAGAAAATTATGTTGCATTTTTTAAAAAATCATATAATATAGGTGTGCACGGTTAGTGCTGATAAACACATAGGAGGAATAATATAATGGAACTAAAAGATAGCAAGACCTTTCAGAACCTTGCCACTGCTTTTGCGGGCGAGGCTCAGGCCCGTGTAAAATATGAGTACTATGCCTCTCAGGCGAAGAAGGACGGCTATGAGCAGATTGCCGCCTTCTTCACCGAGACCTCCGGCAACGAGAAGGAGCATGCCAAGCTCTGGTACAAGCACATGGCGGGCGGCAAAGTCGGCCCCACCACCGAGAATCTGAAGCTGGCCGCCGCCGGCGAGAATTACGAGTGGACCGAGATGTACGCCGAGTTCGCCAAGGTCGCCCTCGAGGAGGGCTTTGTGGCCATCGCCAAGCAGATGGAGGGCGTCGCCGCCATCGAGAAGCAGCACGAGGAGCGTTACCGCGCCCTGCTCAAGAATATCGAGGAGGCCCAGGTCTTCACCCGCGTGGGCGAGCAGGTCTGGATCTGCCGCAACTGCGGCCACGTCCACGTTGGCCCCAGCGCCCCCACCGTATGCCCTGTCTGCGCCCATCCGCAGGCCTATTTTGAGCTGCGCTGCCAGAACTACTGATACTTGCGATATTAAAAACCGGCATGGCCACAGGCCATGCCGGTTTTTTGTTTAGCATATCAGCCCTCGAAGAAGACCTCCTTGAAGGCAGGCAGGGAGCGCTCTATCATCTCCTTGGAGACGCAGTAGCTCAGGCGGAAGTAGCCAGGCACACCGAAGGAGTCGGAGGGGACGATGAGCAGGTTTTTCTTCTTGGCGATCTCAGCGAAGGCCATCGCGTCCCCGCCGGGGGCCTTGACGAAGAGATAGAAAGCGCCCTGGGGCTTGGCGCACTTGTAGCCGATTTCGGTCAGACCATTGTAGAGCAGGTTGCGGTTGACGTCGTAGGCTTCGAGGTCGGGCATGATGTCGCAGCACTGGGCAACGGCGCGCTGGATGAGCGAGGGGGCGCAGACGTGGCCCAGCATACGGGAAGCGCCCGCGACGGCGGCAAAGACGGTCTTGGAATCCGTCACGTCGTCGGCCACGAGGACGTATCCGATACGCTCGCCCGGCAGGCTGAGGGACTTGGACCAGGAGTAGCAGACGATGGTGTCCTTGTAGATGTTGGGGATAAAGGGAACCTCAACTCCATCGTAGACCAGCTCCCTGTAGGGCTCGTCGGCGATGATGTAGACGGGGTGGCCGTACTTCTCAGCGGCTGCTCCAAGAATGTCCGCAACCTTGCCGAGGGTCTCAGCGCTGAAGACAACGCCGGAGGGGTTGTTGGGGGAGTTTATGATGACGGCCTGGGTGTGCTCGTTCACGAGGGATTCGAGCGCGGCAAGGTCTATCTGGAAGCTCTCGGTGTCAGCCGGGACCATGACGAACTTGTTGCCGGAGGATTCAATGAAGGGCTTGTACTCAGGGAAGAAGGGGGCGATGGCAATGACCTCGCTGTCCTCGCAGGCGAGGGCCGTGAGCGCCGCCATGAGCGCCGGGGCAGCGCCGCAGGTAAAGAAGAGGTTCGCGGGGCTGATCTGCTTGCCGAAGCGCTCGGTGAGGTTTTTGGCCACGGCGGCGCGGATGCTGTCGTCGCCCGGGCCGCTGGTGTAGCCGTGAACCTTGATGCTGCTCTCGGTGTCGAGTATCTCATGGATGCTGCTATTGACTTTTTCGGGCGCAGGGATGGAGGGGTTGCCGAGGCTGTAGTCAAAGACGTTCTCCTCGCCGACGATCTTGGCCTGCTGCCTGCCATACTCGAACACCTCGCGGATATAGGAGCGGACGCTTCCCAGAGCATATGCTGTTTGGTTGACCATGCTGAATTCCTCCTTGAATATTGTGATATCTCTTGTAGATAATAGACGACAAATCGTCAGGAATACGAAACCTGTGCGACAGGTAATCAACTACTAACATTATAATCACCATACCGGCCATGCCGTCAAGAGCTTTTTGACAATGGCGGCAAAAAAAGGCGGCCGAGGTGTTCCTCAGCCGCCTGAAACGCTGTTTTGGGGTCCTATTCCTCCGTCGCGGCCGCAGCGTCCTTCACGGCGGAGTCGAGCTCCGCGCCGAAGAACTCGTGAACTGCCTCAAGGGCGTCGGCCATGTCGCGGTAGACTTCGTCTGTGATGAATTCCCAGGGGGTACCGGACTCATAGGAGTTTATGGCCGCGTGCAGGTCCACCATGCGGTAGTGCCAGCCGTAGTCGTTTATACCGTAGTCGTAGAGGTCTGCCATGTAGATGGGTTTGTAGCTGACGTCGGATATCCAGACCTCGCCGGTGTCGGTGTCCTTGGTGAGCTGGATGTTTACAAGGGCGGAGATGTCCGTGTACTCGTCGTTCTGGCAGGAGAGCATGTTGCCGAGGCTGTAGCAGATGAAGCCGGTGCGCTCGTTGCCCTCGGCGTCCTTGACAGTGCGCAGCTCCATGCGCTGAGGCACGCGGCAGTGTCCGCCAATGATGATGTCCGCGCCGTTTTCAAAGAGGAAATCGGCAATCTCTACCTGCTGCTCGTTGGGCTCCGTGGCAAACTCGGTACCCCAGGACATAAAGACAAAAACGATGTCCGCGCCCGCCTCCCTGGCGGAAGAGATGTCGGCCTGCATGAGGTCGTAGTCGATCTTTGTGCCGCCGCCGAGGTAGTCCAGGGCGCAGATGCTGGCCGCGTACTCAAAGCCCGCGACAGGGACGCTGTTTGTATCGCAGGTGTAGGCGAGGAAGGCGACGTTTATGCCGTTTATGTCGGCCATGTAGCGGTTTCCGCTCGCGTCGCGCTCCTCCTGGGTGCGGTAGGTGCCGACGTGGCTTAGCCCGGCGGCGTCAAGGGTGTCGAGCGTGTAGTCGATGCCGTCCTTAAAGGAGTCCACACAGTGGCTGGTCGCGGTGTTCACAAGGTTGAAGCCCACCTGGGCGATGGAGGCAGCTAGGTCGGTCGGGGACTTGAAGAGGGGGTAGGCCGTGTAGTTGGCGCCCTCGGCGAAGGTGGTGACGAGGGAGCAGACTGAATAGTCTGCGCTGGCTATGAAATCCTTGAGAATGCCGAAAATAGGCACATAGTCATAGCCGGTGTCTCCCATGGCCTCGCCGTTGAGGCCGGTGTGCATGACGATGTCGCCGCCGACTGCGAGGGTCGAAGTGACGGTGTTCACGTGCTCGGGACTGGGCTCCGGGGTGTTTTCAGGCTCGTCCGTCGGGGGCAGGGTGCCGGCCACAACGGGGGGAGCAGAATTCTCCGCGGGGGCGTTGGGCTTCACGAGGGACGCAATCACGATGACGGCGACGACGAGCACAATGGCCGCCAGGACCGTGATGAGAACTATTTTAAACTTCTTGTTCATATCAGACCTCCAAGCGCCTAGCGGCGCGGTTTACAACTAAATATGATAGCATAGCGCCCTGCAAATTGCAAATTTTTTGATATGCGTTGAAGCCGCGCGCCCGGCGTGTTAGAATGGGCGCATGGACGATTTGAAGAAAAACGAAATATATGAGGCAGAAGTGACGGGCTTTACCTCCGAGGGTGCGGGCGTGTGCCGGATATCCGGCCGCGCCGTGTTCGTGCCGCGGGCGCTTCCTGGGGAGCGCTGGCGCGTGCGGATAGTCAAGGTGACTAAAACCGCCGTTTACGGCAGGGGGGAGGAGCGCCTGACGAGCTCGCCCGAGCGTGTCGCGCCCGCCTGCCCGAATTTCGGCCGCTGCGGCGGCTGCGACCTCATGCACATGAGCTACGCCGCGGAGCTCACGATGAAGCTCGAGCGCGTGAACGAGGCCTTCCGCCGCATAGGCGGCCTGGAGCTCCGTGCGGAGCGCATAATCGGCTCTGACAGTGTGGAGGGCTATCGCAACAAGGCGGTATACGCCGTGGGCGAGACAGGGGAAGGCCCCGCCGCAGGCTTTTACCGCCCCGGCAGTCATGACGTAGTACCAGCGCCCGCCTGCCTGCTCCAGTCGGAGGAGGCCTCGGCCTGTGCGGGAGCCGTCGTCGCCTGGATGCGTGAAAACGGCCTGCACGCCTGGGACGGAAAGGGCGGCGTGCGCCACGTCTATACCCGCCGCGCGCGGGACGGCGCGGCCATATGCTGCGTCGTGGTGGGCAGGCGGCTCTCTCCGGCGCTGTCACGCTCTCTGACAGCAGCGCTGCGCGCGGCCTGTCCAAAACTCGTCGGCGTCGTCGAGTGCGTCAACGCCTCGCCTGGCAATACCGTGCTTTCCGGGCAGCTGCGCACGCTCTGGGGCAGCGGTACGCTTCTGGATACCCTCTGCGGCAGCGAGTTCGAGCTGAGTCCGCGGGCCTTCTACCAGATAAACCCGCCCCAGGCGGAAAGGCTCTATCAGCTGGCCCTGGACTACGCCCTGCCCGAGCCGGGCGGAACAGCGCTTGACCTTTATTGCGGCGCAGGGACGATAAGCCTCTGCCTCGCAAAACGCGCTGCGCGCGTCATAGGCGCGGAAATAGTCCCCGAGGCGGTGGAGAACGCCCGTGCCAATGCAGCAAGAAACGGTGTAAAGAACGCAGAATTCATCTGCGCCGACGCGGGGGAGGCGGCCAAAGAGCTGAAAAACCGGGGCATGACCCCGGACGTGATAGTCGTAGACCCACCGCGCAAGGGCCTTGAAGCCGCCGCTCTGGAGCAGATAGCCTCCATGCATCCCCCGCGCCTGACCTACGTCTCCTGCGACCCCGCCACCCTGGCCCGCGACCTCAAGCGCCTGACAGAGCTGGGATACCGCGCCGAAAAAGCCGTCGCCGTCGATATGTTCCCGCGCACCTCACATGTGGAGACAATAGTGTTGCTACAAAGAGAAACCTTGTAGAAATCCTTAGATTTAGGCACTTTTCCCGTCATGTGGTGTTTGACGCAGAGGGTGATAAATTCCGTAATAAGCGTATTGAGGACTATATCACCGTTTCGGTAGTCATTGATATGGAGTGTGGGAACACAAAAAATTGAATAGTTGACGAGAAAGGACATCGTGCAAGCGGTGTCCTTTTCTCATAGGCCCAGCCGCAGATTTTGAAAAAGTCTGCGGCTTTTTTTGCGCCCAAAACCAGAAAGGAGGCGACGCCATGTATTTTACATCCGGCAGCGACCGCGCCTTTGAAAGCCTCATGCAAGGCAAGCCCGGCTTCGATCACTACGACAGCGGCGACGCCGGAGCGCCGGAGGATTGCGGCGACTGCCGTTTTTACCGCCCCGACTGGAAATACCAGTTTTGCGTGTATGCAGAGTGCCCTTACCAGCCGGGCAAGCTCACCGCCCTTGACGCGGTGAAATTTCGAGTGAAAGGAGTTGACGACGAAATGGCAGTTTTTCGTGTGGAGAAAAACCGGGGCTACACGGTGATGTCCAACCAC
>OHNO01000592.1_pt1 | contig 19457 bp, 30 predicted proteins | sample 1569521 | NCBI WGS metagenome assembly OHNO01 (sample SAMEA3879604, study PRJEB24766) | human gut metagenome | biome: human-associated habitat; feature: feces | place: USA | collected 1985/1987
TCCACCCCATGAAGATAGCGGGTTAGGTCGATTGTTTCCAAAAGCGGAGCGCAGGCGATGAACCGCCGCTTCATCGGATAGGATAAAAACATGGGGAGCCGGTAATCAGCCAGCGCCTGGTTTTCTACCGTGCAGCCGATGTTCACATTGTCATAGCCTTCACCCCAATCCTCCGGCAGCGATACGGGGAAGCGGTCGATCCGCTTTGTCAGAATCAAAAAATCAATGTCCGCCCGCTTCCGGATCATAGCCCAGACCTCTTTACGCCATTCGTCCGCTTCGGGCAGGAAAAAGTCGGTGGCAAAGCAGGTGGCGAGAATCTTATCCCCTTTGATGTTGTATTCGCCCTTTTTATTTCTCCGGATGGGCCAGTCGAATTTATCAGTTTTCAGAATCGTATTCTGGCCGTAGCGTTTTGCATACGGCCCATAAAAATAACAGTTTGCGCAGCCGTCACTTATTTTATAACAGCCCGTCCACGGCTCCCAGTTCATAGTCGGCCTCCTTTATTATCCGCTAAAATATCAGATGGGTCAGCAACATACGATAACCGTTTGGCTCCGAGCCCAGTGGTATGGGCATTGTTGTCGCTCCCAACAATTCGCCCTTGATGGAAAACCGTCGAACGCAAGCGATAGGGTTCGGCAGGCATTCGGTATGAGTGTGTATTGGGGAAGGAACGTATCCTTCTCCGGGAGCACGACATTATAATACTGGATATATTTTTCAAGTCCCATATGGGATGGCAAAGCATTGAATTGCTTATCCTTTTGAAGAATCAAACGGCTTCCTCCTGCCTCTAAATAAAATTTCAAGCCAAAGTTTCCGCCTCGCTCCATTGTGGAAAGTGAAATGAGTGATCAAATAATCAATAAACTTATGACATATCTCATTTCTTGTTCCATTCACGGAATTTTTTGATCAGTATGTTACGTACCACAATGGCGACAATCGCTAATGCGACAAATCCAATGACTTCCCACATAGCTATTCTCCCTTCACGCTCTTTTTTTCTGTACAATTTGTATGGACGCCGTTACCGACAGAACGATGACGAGCGCCATAGCGCCTACACCACCCAATAGCGGCAAGGCGCTGTTTTGCAGGAAACCCAGGTCAAAGCTGTTTGCGTCTCCCATAAGCAGCCGGACAATATAGTAAAACAGCAAAAAGCCAACTGTCGGAACAACCATGAACATCTTGCCCTTGATGGAGCCGAAGCGGTAATAGCCCGGAATCTGGACGCCTGCATAAATGCAGAACAGTATAGCGCAAAGAAGGAAGGTTCCCAGTATTTCTGGCAGGGTTAGGGCAGTATTCTTAAACCGCAGAATAACCGCCTGTACGCCCAGTGTGACCAGCAGGGCCAGAAAGCCCATCGCAAATATGATCAGGTATCTTCCAGCAACCAGGGCGCTTTTTTTCGCTGGGAGGAAGCCGTAGAAGCGTTCCATACTGTTCTTTTCCACCACGGAAAAGGTGTAGCCGGTGGTCATGGCCATGACCGTGGCGGCAAAGGACAGCCCCTCAAAGAGCGTGCCTGTAAAAAAAGTGATGAGCAGCGGCACCAGCAGCACCAGCAGCATGGATTTCAAGTAGGGTTTGAGAAGCAGGTAGTCCAGCTTCATACATTTCATGGAAAGGTTCATCTTTGCGCCTCCTTCTCAGCCTGTCGGCTTACAAACACTACGATATCATCAATCGTCGCTTGCAGGGCGTCAGCCTGCATATCTTCCGGTATATCCTGCGTTCGAATGAGCGCTTCGTACCCTGTGGCAAAGGTTCTGGTTCCGATCATATGGTTTTTAAGTTCCGGCGTCAATGCCTTTTTGTCCCCGCTGACAATGCGGTATCCCTCGACAAAGTCCTCCTTGCTGCCTGTAAAAATCATCTTGCCCAGGTTGATATAGGTGATATAGTCCGCGATCTTCTCAAGGTCGCTGGTGATATGGGTGGAGAAAAGAACACTGTGCCGCCCGTCCTCAATATAGCCCGAAAGAATCTTCAACAACTCGTCACGTGAAACCGGATCGAGGCCGCTGGTCGGTTCATCCAGAATCAGGAGCTTCGCGTCATAGGAAAAGGTGCAGGCCAGCATGAGCTTCATCTGCATCCCTTTGGAAAGTTCCTTGACGCGTTTCTCCTTTGCGATACGAAATTTTGAGAGCATGGACCAATAGGTTTCGCTGTTCCACCCGATGTAGAAAAGAGAGTATGCCTTTTCCACATCGGTCATGCTCCACTCATCTACAAAGTAGCTGTTGTCAAACACCACGCCGATGTCCCGCTTAATCTCCTGCTCCTGTGCGATATGGTCTTTTCCGAATACGGTTATGCTGCCGCTGTCGGGCTCGACCATATTGAGGATGGATTTGATGGTCGTTGTTTTGCCCGACCCATTGGGGCCAATCAGCCCCATGATAAACCCCTCCGGCAGACGGAAGGAGATATTGTCAAGGGTAAAATCCGTATAGGTTTTAGAGAGCGCTGTTACTTCCAGCATATTATTCATGGTGAGTCCTCCTTAATTGTTCTTGAAACAGAGTACATATTTCTTCCTCGGCGGCCCCTGCCTTCCGTGCCTTTTGAATCGCCTGCCCCATAAGTGATTTCGCTTCATCAAGCAGATGTCTCCTGATGATCTCCAAACTTTTTTCGGCAACGAAACAGCCCTTGCCCTGAACCGTTTCCAGATATCCCTCGTTCTCCAGCTCCGTATAGGCGCGGTTGACGGTCAAAACCCCCACCTTGAGTTCCTTTGCCAAGGATCGGAGGGAAGGCAGCGTATCGCCGGGCACAAGCTCGCCGCTTAAAATATCGTGAACAATCTGGCGCTTGATTTGTTCATAGATAGGGCCTTCATAGCTGTTGGATACGGTAATCTTCACGGCTCCTCCTTCCCATGCGACAGCACATAGTGTTACACTGTTATAGTTATCAGTATAACAGTGTGCGCATTTTAATGTCAAGATGGTATTACTGGAAGCAAGAGGCTCAAATTTGTATTATAGAGATCATTATAGTAGAATAGGCGCAAGACTTCACGTTGCTCACGCAACGTAATACATGGTGGAGAAAAAGGATGTTTTAGAAAGCGCAGCGCTGTTTGCCGGGATCAAACCGGAGTTGATCCTGGGGCTGCTTCGCTGCATCGGCGCCAGAGAGGTGAAGGTCCCAAAGGGCGGCCGTATTATCAAGGAGGGCGAGCCGGCCGCTCAGTTCGGTATACTCCTGTCCGGCAGCGGGCGGTCAGTCAAGACCTACGCCGAGGGCCGCGTAATCCTCATCATGCTTTTATCTCCGGGCAGCAAGATCGGTGTGCTGCGCTCCGCCTGTCCGGATCACATAAGCCCGGTGTCGGTGCAGGCGGACGAAGATTCAAGCATCCTGATGGTCTGGTTTGCCGGCCTGATGGCGCGTTGCGCCGAGCACCGCCCCCAGCATGAGCGGCTGATTCAAAACTATGCGGGCGTCGTCGCCCGGAAGGGCCTTATTCTGCATGAGCGGAGCGACTGCCTGCTGCGGCCCACCGTTCGGGAGAAAATCATGGCCTATTTGAACCGGGCGTCCCGTGAACAGGGTGGTTTTTCTATCAAGATGCCTCCGGACCGCAGCGCCATGGCCGAATACCTCAATGTGGATCGCAGCGCCCTATCCCGAGAGCTGTCCAGCATGAAGCGTGACGGCCTGATCAATTATTATAAAAGCAACTTTGAATTAAAATATGGAGATAATAACGGATGAAGGAGAATTTTATGTGCACGTTTGATTATACCAAATCGTCGGCCGCGCTGCCGACGCCTGGAATGGGGGGAGAACATGAAGACAATCGCGATTATCGATGACGATATCCCCATCGGCGATATGCTGGAGGAAATTCTGCGCAAGGAGGGGCATGACGTACTGAGGGCCTATTCGGGTACGGAGGCCTTGTATCTTCTCTCCCGGCGCCGGCCGGATCTGGTGCTGCTGGATCTGATGCTGCCGGGGCTCCCTGGGGAAGAGGTCCTTCCCAAAATTCAAGGGATTCCGGTCATTGTCGTAAGCGCCAAGGTCGGGATTGACGACAAGGTAAGCCTGCTTTTGGGTGGAGCCGCCGATTACGTCACCAAGCCCTTCGACGTCAAGGAGCTGCTGGCCCGCGTTGCCGTTCAGTTGCGGCAGGGCTCGGATTCGGCGCACGCGCCGGTTTATGAGGCCGGCGATCTTCGCCTGGACACCCTTTCACACGAGACAACCGTCGGGGGCGTGCCCGTCTATCTTACGAAAACAGAATACGCGATACTCAAGCTGCTTCTCCAGCATTCCGGAAAGGCCATTGCCAAGGCGGTTATTTTAGACCGGATCAGCGAGGACACGCCGGACTGTACAGACAACTCCTTAAAGCAGCATGTCAGCAATCTGCGGCAAAAGCTCCGGGACGCCGGAGGGAAGGACTATATTGAGGCGGTATGGGGGATCGGCTTTAAACTGACGGAATCCTAAAATCTTGACGGTTTCTTTACTCTTTTCTTGACCGCCTTCTTGACGATTTTCCGGTAGACTTTGGTCATCAAAAAGAAGGAGGCAAACCCCATGGAATATGTATTGGAGGCAAAAGGGCTTTGCAAGCAATACAAAAGCTTCAAAGCGCTAAACAGCCTTTCCATGCGCGTCCCAAAAGGGGCGATTTATGGATTCGTCGGCAAAAACGGGGCCGGCAAAACGACTCTAATCCGGCTCATCTGCGGCTTACAGCAGCCCACATACGGGGAGTATACCCTGTATGGTCTCAGCAGCCAAGAGGCTGAAATCACACAATCCCGCCGTCGGATGGGGGCCGTTGTTGAGACGCCATCCATCTATATGGATTTGACCGCCGCCGACAATCTCAAGGAGCAGTACCGCGTGCTGGGGCTGCCGTCCTATGACAGCATTCCGGAACTCTTGAAGCTGGTGGGCCTTGAAAACACAGGGAAAAAGAAGGCCAGGAATTTTTCCCTTGGGATGCGCCAGCGGCTGGGCATTGCCGTCGCCCTTGCCGGGGCTCCGGACTTTCTCGTCCTGGATGAGCCAGTCAACGGCCTGGACCCCCAGGGCATTATCGAAATACGGGAGCTGATTCTCAGGCTCAACCGGGAGCATGGAATCACCGTGCTCATCTCCAGCCATATTCTAGACGAACTGTCCAAGCTGGCCACCCATTACGGCTTTATCGAAGGCGGCCGCATGGTAAAGGAAATCAGCGCCGTTGAACTGGAGGCCGCCTGCCGCAAATGCGTCCGCCTGGAGGTATCGGATGTGAAGATCCTTTGCCGTGTGCTGGACGGCATGAAGCTGGAATACAACATCCTCTCCGATACCGCGGCGGATATTTTCGCCAAGGTAAACGTGTCGAAGCTGACGGCCGCCCTCTCCAAGGAAGGCTGCGAGGTGATTTCCATGCAGGAACGGGATGAAAGCCTGGAAAGCTACTATGTTGGTTTGGTGGGGGGTGGCAATCATGACTAAGCTGTTATCCGCGAATTTCTTTCGCCTCAAAAAGAACAAATGCTTCTGGGTCTGCATGATTTTCATGCTTGCGGCGGGCGTCTTTTTCCCCGTCATGCGCTATGTCGATATGCAGAAATCCGGCACGGTCAATACTCTGGACAACGGTTTTTTTGCCTGCGCGTTGTTTATCGGCGTCCTGGCTTCTGTTTTTTGCAGCTTATTTATCGGAACGGAATACAGCGACGGCACGATTCGCAACAAAGTGGTGGTTGGTCAAAAACGCTCGGCGATCTATCTGTCCAATCTGATCACCTGCGCGGCGGCCGGCGTGGCGATGTGCCTGGCGTTCTTTCTCCCTTACCTGGGCTTGGGCATGCCGCTGTTGGGCTTTTTCACGGCGGATGTGAAGGTCATACTTCTCTTTACCCTGGCGGTTTTCGCCCTTTGCATCTCTTTCAACGCGATTTTTACCATGATCGCCATGCTCAATCAAAACAAGGCTGTAGTCGCCGTGACCTGTATCCTGAGCGCCTTTGTGCTCCTTGGCGCGGGCGCTTATATCAATGCCCGGCTGGACGAACCGAAGACCTATCCCAGCTACAATATAAGCGGCGAAGAAACCGCTTCCACGGTAATTGAAAATCCGGATTATTTGGAAGGAACCGAGCGGGACGTTTATCAGTTCCTGTATGACTTTTTCCCAGGCGGCCAGGCTGTGCAGTGCTCGACCATGGAAGCCGTCCACCCGCCCATGCTGCCCGTCTATTCAGCCGTGATCGTCGTTTTGACGACGGGCTTGGGGCTATTTTTCTTCCGGCGAAAAGATCTGAAGTAAAGGAGTTCTCATGGAATTTTGGTTATGGGCCGCTGTCGGCATATTGGCAGGCGTCGTCCTTGCCCTTGTGATCAAGCTGTTTCTCATGCGAAAGACGGCGCGGGAAATTGAAGAGGGATTTGCCCGGCGGCTTACAGCCGATACCAACACCTTGATTTCGATTTCTCATCAGGATAAAACGATGCGCCGGCTGACTGAGAGCATCAATCGTTCCCTGCGCAGCTTGCGCAGGGAACGCCGTCGGTTTCAGCAGGGCGATTTGGAGCTAAAAGAGGCCGTAACCAATATTTCGCACGACCTGCGTACACCCCTGACCGCTATCTGCGGGTATCTCGACCTCTTAGAGCAGGAAGAGAAGTCTCAGAATGTACAGCGGTACCTATCCCAAATTGAAGATCGCACAATGGCACTCAGACAGCTGACGGAAGAACTGTTCTGCTATTCGGTGCTCTCTTGCGCTCAGGAAGACTCCATCGAGAAAGTGGATTTGTGCCGGTTATTGGAGGAGTCCCTTCTGTCCTTCTATGGCGCCATGCGGCAAAAAGGGATTCATCCAGAAATTGAGATGCCGGATGAAAAGATGGAACGGATGCTCTCTCCCTCCGCGGTCAGCCGGGTTTTCGGCAATATCCTGAGCAACGCCATGAAATACAGCGACGGTGATTTGCGTGTCGTGATGGATACAAACGGGACCGTCGCCTTTTCCAATCGGTGCGGGACGATGGATCCTGTAACGGTGGGCCGCCTGTTCGACCGCTTCTATACCGTGGAAACCGCCCATAACTCCACAGGGCTGGGCCTTTCCATTGCCAAGCTTTTAACCGAGCGCATGGGTGGAACCATTCAGGCGCACTATCGGGAAGGAAGACTGGCCATTATGGTTTCCTTCCCATGAGCTAAAAAAGGTCTCAAAGCGGTAGCTCCTCAGAAAACATCTATCGCCTGCCGGATGAGCCGACTGTAGTTAACATCCCCTTTCAAAAGGAATGGCGCCAGATACCACGTTTCCACGGACTCGGAAAGGTGACTCTCTATCGTGATGCTCTTCAGTATTTCGCGCAGTACCTCATCCACGTACCCATAGGCGGTATCGAGGATCCTGAATTCTGTTCGCTCAAATATATCCTCCGATCCTGGCTTGGATTTTTGCCTTTCCTCCATGATGAGAATGATATCGAACAAGCTGATTTCTATTGGCGGCTTCTTTAGATCGTATCCTCCCGCAGGGCCGTGCGTCGCCACAATCAGTTCCGCGTCCCGCAATTTCGCGCGAACCTGAAGAAGATACCGCGGAGAGACCCCAATGGCTGCTGAAAGCTTGAAAGAGGATACGGTCTGCGCGTTTCGAGCCAAATACAGGATGAGCCTTAAGGCATAGTCTTTTGTTTTATTGAACGGCACAGCATATCCTCCGCTCCGCTTTTCGGCGTCTGTAGGAACCAGCATTGGATGCCGGCGAATTGCTAATGTGATTTCACCGTCTGCAGGCCGCCGCGTTTCAATTTCAAAATCACATCCGCATGCTTTGCCAGTTCGTTTGAATGGGTCACGACGATTACGCATTTATCCAGCTCATGGGTGCTTTTCTTCAGGAAACCTAAGATTTCAGCCGCCGTGTCCTCATCCAGATTGCCGGTGGGTTCGTCTGCCAGAATAAAGGGCGCGCCAGGTGCCAGCGTGCGGGCGATGGCCACCCGCTGCCGCTGCCCGCCGGAGAGCTTGAGCACATTTCGCTTCGCTTCCTTCTTTGTCAGCCCCAGCTGCTCCAAAATGGGCAAGGGGTCCTGTTTGGCGGTCGATTCTACGTTCTCCACCGGCGTCATGTAATCGATCAGGTTATAGCTCTGAAAAATCGGGGACACATGGTTGCGGCGGTAATATGGCAGGCCGTGCCTTGCAATGTTTTCCCCGTCAAACAGGATTTCTCCTTTTGTCGGGGAGTCCAGCCCGCCCAAGAGGGAGAGCAGCGTCGTTTTGCCCGAGCCGGACGGCCCCAGAATCGCATACATCATTCCCGTTTCAAATACGGCGTTCACACCGGACAAAACCCTGTTTCCCTTCGCATAGGAATAAAAGACCTCTTTGGTTTCTAAAACAGCCATTTGATGTTTCTCCCTTCATTAACTCATTTTTGATAGAATTTCCCTGGGCTTCAGGCGCATAACAGACGCCGAGGAGACCCCAACCGAAAGAACGATGATGGTAAAGCCGATGAGATAAAGCAGAACCATACGCAAATCAGGACGATGTTGTGATCAATAACGATGGCTACGGCGGGGAATCCGTACAGAAGAATGCTCCGGCGGCGCCGCTGGATGTGTCCATCGGCCTTGTCTTTCATATTAATTTGCAGCCCGTTATCGTCCTGCGGCGCGGGTTGCTCTTCTGTAGACTGCACCTGCGCCTGCAACAGACTGTTGCCGATCTGGCCTGCGATGAGGTTGCTTGGGAAGAAGGACAACCCGAACGCGAACACCGCGATAAGGAGCACCTCCGCCAGATATTGACCGATGATCGCTGTTTTCCTGATTCCAACTGAGAGCAGCACGCCCGTTTCGTGGACGCGGCTTTTTGCCCACATGGTCAAGATAAGGGACAGTACCACGATGCTGACCGCCACGATCAGGATGAGGACTGTGGTAATCAGGGACTGGTATTTCTCCAGCGGCGCGGCGGCCGCCTTGTAGGTCTTATTGTTGGTCTCCACCTTGAACGCCCGCCAGTCGATGGCGTCGTTCTGTTTTAGCCCGGCAACAATCTCGTCGAACTGGGCCGGGTCGTTTACCCCAAATACGACGCTTTGATATCCCGCCGCGGAATCTGACATCAGCTCCTGATAGGCCTGAATGCCGGAAAAGATTTGGTTTTCCAATTTATCAAAGGAGTTGACGTTGGTATATGCCTGCTCATGTTTAATACCTCAAACAGCCCGATGATTTTGATTTCGGTTTTTCACCGCCATCCACGGTTAAGGTGATGCTGTCCCCGATTTTCAGGCCATTTTCTCGGCCAAAGCCTTACTGATGACCGCCACATGCCCACCGTCCACCGGCACATGGCTTCCCTCAATGAGTCCCATCGTCTCGTCCCTGAAAAATTTGCTGTTTTCCGTGCCCGTTACAAACCGGCCGTACACACGGTCTCTGTATTTGTCCTTGACGGGGACCGTACTGGGAATGACGTCCAGATTGGTGGAGACAAGGCATTGCGACATGCCGTCATAGCTCTTAATCCCGGCTGTCTCCATCAACTTGTCGATGATTTCCTGGGTCACGCGCATCTTCGTGTCAATGGTAAAGTTGCCCTCTTCGTCGGTTTCTATCTTTTAATACGGATTGTTTTCCGAGTAGTCGGGCGCCATCTCAAATTCCCCGCCCAGCGCGTAACGTAAATTGTCCTGCGTGGCCCGCGTCGCTTTCTCAATGGAAAGCCCTGTGAGCACAAAGGTCGCCATCACCAGCAGAATGATGAACAGCAAAGCGCTTTTGCCTCTTTTTTTGGCGACGTATAAAAACGCCCGTTTGATAAAGCCCATATTGAACACCTCCATATTGATTGCAGCATTAAAATAGCACGCCGGTATGGAGGGTATATGAAACGCATATGGAGTGGGTATGGAATGCAAAAAGCTCTCCGAGTTCTCAGAGAGCTTTTCATGTTTAGATTATAAATGAATCACAAACCGCATGCCCGTCGGCTCCATTGCTTTCAAAAACGTTGCGGTGATATACAGGCCCAGCCCATTCCCGCCGTCGTCGCGGGTTAGGGCATAGTCGGGCCGATAAAAGGGTTCAAAAATTAGAGGCTTCCAAAATTTCCTGAATCATTCCCGTCAACTGCTCCGTCATCTCCTTGCACTGAGGCAGATAAACGTCAACATTTGGATATTTGCCAATGCCGAGGATCATGTTCTCCACAATGGCGTTCAGTGCGGTGAGAGGGGGTTTCAGTTCATGTGAAGCAGCCCGCATGAAATCCACCTTGGATTGCTCCATTTCCCGCACGCGCTGTTTTTCGATTTCCAGCTTTTCAATGGTCATCAGCAGGTTTTGATATAGACCGTTGATATTGCCGGCCAGCATACCGATTTCATCTTTGATCCCAAGCTGTATATCCGGAAAAGTCTACGGTTACATCCCCGAACGTCGTCGTATCCGGCAGGCTGCTTTGCCCGCTTCTCCGCAGAAACGCCGTGACCCGTTTTCCCCAGCAGCACCATGGAAAACGGCTTGGTGATATAATCGTCCGCCTGCTCATCAAAGCTTTGCACCTGGGTGTATTCGTCCTCCACGCGCCCAATTTAGCGCATATATGCTTTGACTGCTTTCAGCGGGACCCCCATTCTCTCGGAAATTTCCTCGACTGTCATTCCCTTATCCGAAAATCGCTTGCAGACGACTTTCATGTTTTCGCTGACCTCTATGATGTGATAATCGGGATCATAAAAGCGCACGACTCTTTGTCCCCATGCGTGCTCCATAACTGGATGGACATATTCGACGGTTTTAAGACAACCAAGTTTATCCAGGAATTGATCAAAATCATCCTCTTCAAAATAGACTTCAACATCATTTCCTTGATAGAGATTTCTTTACCCACAAACCCTTTCCAGCTTTCCTCAGTCTGCAATGCCAGGCCGCCTGTTAAAACGGCATGAATGTCTATATCCGAGAGAGTACGAAGTCCCAGCACTTCCCAATAAAAAGCCTTTGATTTTTCTAAATCTTTCACAACTAACATCGAATTTTTAATCTTCATTTTTATCCTCAAATTTCATTTTTCTCAATGATGCATATTCTTTCCACCAAAGACGTACTTCACCAATAGTAAGGCGCACTAAATCAGCTTGATAAACGGGAAAGAACCTCATTCTTTATCTTTGGATTTCTTGATGACAGTTCCTATGGCAATTCCGATTATCATTCCAAAAACAAGGCCAAAACACATCGAGATTCCTATGTTACCTTGAGAAATACCTACCACACAGCCGATAGCCAGCCCGAGCAGCATGCCTACAAACATACATATAACAATAAAATGGTTGCTTTTATTCACAGTCCTTTCCTCCGTAAGCTAAGATTTCTCGGAGATGCCTTATCCGTCTAAGATGAAATAATCATTCCATTCGACTATACTACTTCAAAGGATTCGGAATGGAAGTTCGCATAATAGCTACCACTCTCTGCGACGAATTTCAGCACACAATAATCCGGGTCTGTTACGCCCTCGGAATAATAAATGATGTCGCCCTCCCGCCAAATCATTTCCTTACTGGCAGGGTCCTCCAGCACCTCCATATGACCCACCAGCATTACACCCCGAAAGAACCGTTTATCACAAAAGTAGATGCTGGCCTTTGGATTGTTTCTGTATTGCGCCACACGCACGGACGAGGTGTTCGTCATAAAATTATTTCCGAATCCCTACCCGTTTACATGGCGGGAGCATGGCCTTCATATTGGGAAACCCATCCTCAGAAATGGAGGCGATAAAGGATACTCCTTGTTTGTCAATCAAGTTCCCAATGGTTTTTTCAGCATATCGCATCATATAGTTGTTCTCCTATTAAATTTTCATTCCGTTCAAGTCCTCACTAAACGCGAATTTGTTTAGGATGATACAGAAGCATCCAAAAGCGGCTCGACATGCTCCTGTATAAAATCAACCCTGTCAAAGACAGTCGGCTTGAAGGTTCCTGCCACGGCGACTACAGCTGCTTTTTCCGGGTTCACATAGATCACATTCCCGCTGTTTCCGATGGCGGCATAGATATGTTTCTTCTCATCAATAATCCACCACAGATAGCCATACAGCATATCTCTAAAATTGCCGTCGCACTGAATGCGCGGTTCGGTGCTTTCCGCTAACCATTCAGATGAAACGATGCGGCCTCCTCCATACATTCCGCGCTCAAGACACATCTGGCCGATCTTCGCCATCTCCTCCGCAGACATGCAAAGGCCGTAACCTGCCGCAGCGACGCCCTTGGGGTCCGCAAACCAGATGTTGCCGTGGGGTTTCTTTGACATGGTAAATGCCTTGTGTTCCTCTGCCGTCTCGGCATAATAATTTGTGCGCGGCGCAATCCCCAGCGGGGTAAAAAGATATTGATTCGCAAAATCCACCGTTGACAGCCCCGATGCTTTTGTAATGATCCCGGTCAGAATATGGATGCCCAGTGTAGAATACTTGAACTGCCCGGTAAGTCCGGCCCTGCCGCCGAGCAGGTCAAGGGCCGCGACTGTCCAATCATCGCTGGAGCAGATCTTTGTCCACGGCTCCGACCTGTATTTATACGGCGCGGTCATGGTCAGCAGGTGCCGGAGCGTCACCTGCTGTATGGTCTTTTCTCCCCGTTTGATAGTGTAGTCCGGAAAAAAGTTCAGCACTGGTTGGTTAATACTTTTGATGAAACCTTTGTCAACAGCAATTCCAATCAGCAGGGAAACAACGCTCTTTGTCGCCGACATGACATGTACTGTGTCGGTCGTTTTGTAATTATGCCAGGTATCATTGATGAGCACGATCCCGTTTTTTAGTGCGGTAATCTGGCAAATATTCTCCTGTGTCACGGAAATAAAGTTATGAAATTCTTTATCATTCATATTGATACTCGCTTTCATACATTGATTTATCGATTTATCGTGTTTCGCCTTATCCGCCAAAGGCGGCTCGTCGTCATTTACCAATAATACGCATTTAAACCAGCTCTACAAGCCGGAATTTTTCTGTTTTATAATAATTTCTTTCTCTAAAAGCGATACTTTCGTCTTTTCAAATTGTTTGACATTTTGCACCCCTATATCTCCTCCTGCAATATCGTTTTATAGCCATTTTGAACGGAATCTATTGCAGTACTCGCTATACAGGATTTGCCGTCAATGCCTGCGATTTCAATTTCTGTAATCTGGTTTTGCTTCAAAATTTCTTGCAGCTCAGGATTAGAAAAAGCACCGGCCGTTTCTTTGGATATTATATATTCGGAGCGGATGTTCAAATTCTCTGCCAACTCATCTTTCTTCCTACCACCCCTAAGCCTTTTTGTATTTTTTACATATACAATAAGCTCATCGTCGGCAGTCGCCCTTTGAATCCTCTCATTAACGCAAGCAAGTAATAAAGACGGGTACTTTTCTATGTAACCCTCTTGCAAATCTATTACAAGTAATGCTTGTGCCATGCTTTTTTCTCCCTGTCAAATACCGGTTCGTCGTTCTGCGCCTTATCCGCCAAAGGCGCTTTTTACCAATAGGCGTAACTTGGAATATGCTCAATAGCTCCATTCATTATAGCACCTCGACAACCTCAAAGCGTTCAAAAGTGATAAGTGTTTGATCGGTAAAGGTATAACCGCGCTTGGCAGCGTCTCGTGTCCAATAGCGTATATTGCCCGACTTCCATTGTTCAAAGTTTTCGTCCTCACCCTCACGTTTTACCATATCCCAAGTTAGGTCGCAAAACTTGACGGTTTCAAGATGCACCGTCTTTATCACACAGGCTGGATTGCCATGCCCGTCGATTACCAGTGATAAATCACCAACGCTTGGCGTCTGCTCATCCTCCAATACAACCGAAACTGTTGCGGTTTTCTTTCCGGCAAGTACCAGAGCCAAAAGTTCGTCTGCCATTTCAGGGCTATCGCCAAAGGAAAAGCATTCAAAATAGCTTTTATCCGTGTTTTCTATAGAATTCATTCCTTATTTTCTCCTCCCATAACTTTCGATTTATCAGTGAGACCAAACAAAGCGGGGTCCTTGTGTACCAATGATACCAGTTGCCATAAATCCACTTTTTTCAAGAACCCTTTGAGACGCTCCATTCTCAAATTCTGTTTCAGCTTCTACGCGGGTCACTTCTGGTTGCTGAATAGCCCAATGCACGATTGCTGAAACTGCTTCCGTGGCATAACCTTTGCCCTCATATTCTGTCGAAACACCATAGCCAATCTCTACTACGCCATTTAAGTCAATACCTTTGAAAGACAATTCTCCAATGTGTGTTCCGTCTTTCAAATCAATCATCCAAATCGCATACCACTCCCATTGTTCAGGGTACTTTAGGCAACCCTCTAACACTTCCGTATAAGCCGTTTTCAGTTCTTCAACTGTTTGTAACTTTATAAATTTTTCCATTACATCACGAGACGCTGCATATATTTTTAATCGGTTTGTTTCAATCATAAATGCCTCTTTCAACTCCGCTTTGCCGGTGTGCGCCTTTTACCAAAAAGACGTACTTAATCAATCCACGTGCCTTTTTCGGTTAAACTTGCGAAATAGCATTTTTATCCCATCTAAGACAATGCCATAAAACAGGAAAGTCAAAACTGATCCTATATAACAATAGATGGATATTTGTCCGTTAATCGTATTACACGGCACCTGCCAGCCAGAACCCATCAAATCATATAAAGAGCCTTGGGAATCAGCGATCATATTCAGTAATGGGTTGAATCCAATGAGCACAGTGCTTTTGGAATCTTGACCAATCTGGTGCATAAAAATCTCGGTAACAGATATTATCAGACACCAAAAAGTAAAGTACTTCATTATTTTTTTCATATCAAAACCACCGTATAATACAAAAGCCTGTCGTTCGCCTTATCCGCCTAAGGCGAAATCAAATCCTCCTGGCAAGCTTCCCTAACACCACTGTTGGCCTATGTGCATTTGACCGTTAAAAGCGTTTGAATATCATCAAACTGCTCCCTGCATGTGACGCGATAGTGAAGCCACCCGCCATTCCCGCAAGGATATTTGTGGTCGATCTGTTCCTTCGTCTCTCTCCGCAACTGGCAGTATACGGAATCAAACTGCTCATTTGAAAGCCTCATCATCACGGTAAATGCGTTCTCCTCGGCGAAAACATGGCAGATCAGTTTTTTATCTTTCCGATGGGCGATTCCCCAGCCGTATTGATTCCCATAGGGGAACGTGACTGACTGAGCTGTTCTAAACGTTCCGGACAACCACTCGTTCAGCCGTGTAAACAACTCCGCGCAGTCTTTGCAGTACGCCGTCATCTGCGCTATGGTCGGTTCTTCTTGTTTGTTCAGCATCCTCTCGTACATCAAAATTCCTCCACAAAACGGCTCCGCTAAATCCTTCAAGATAAAATTGAGGTCAGAGGATAAGTAAGCCTCCACCCAGTCTACATATTGCCCTGACAGTTCCATTTATTTGGCAGGTAATGTAGACGTAAGCACAAGGTAGCTGGGATCAGCTGCCTTGTGCTTACGTAATTATTTAATTGGTATCAGTTCAATATACCCTCTGGTACCAATCGGTTCCAACTGAATGCGGGGGTTGCCGGCGTCCCACTGTGCTTCAATGATGGCGGGGTCATATTTCGCAATGGATGCCTGCACTTCCTCAATGGCTTCGCAATAATCCTCCTCAGCAAAAGGCTCACCCTTAAACATGAGGTATTTCGCGGCGGGTAACTCGATCATATCAAACCCCTCCGGAACCGTTTTGTCATAGCTCATAGCTACTTCCACACCCTGTACATACTCCGAGGTGCCGGGCGTGATATACGCCTTTGGCAGCCATAGGCAGACAGGTTCGCCTTGGATGGACGGAATGCTGGTGAGCAGCCCCCAGACATCACAGTCAACCTCTTCGCAATAGGTAAAGTAGTCGGCAGCCTTTATCCCACGCTTGATAATCACCTTCCTCTGTGGCTTTTCGATGATTTGGACAAATACATTTCTGACTGTTTTCATTTGGTTCTCCTTTCTTGGCTTTTGATATTTGACGCCATAGGGTGTGAACAGGTAGATAGGGATCGGACTTTTCGCATACTCCCGTGGATTGCAGCCGAACTCACGAAAGAACGCCCTCTGGTAGCCGTCCACGCTGCCAAACCCAAGCTCTAACGCAATGTCAATGATTTTACAGGATTCATCCCGCAGTCTGAGTGCGGACTTAGATAAACGCAGCCGCCGTATATAATCGGCTGGCGTCATGCCAACGTGCTTAACAAACAGGCGATAGGAATACCACGGCGAAAAAAACGATATCTCCGCCAGCTTTGACAACGTAATCCTTTCCGTCAGATGCTCCTCAATGTAGTCTTGCATCCGCTGGACAGCCTCAATATGTTCCTCCACTTGCTCACCCCCTCTGTAGCATTATCTTACTCCAATAGGAAAACTTCTTCTCGACTTTTTTTGCTAAACCTTATTGGGGCATTCTCCCGTACATTCAGTCCCTTTGCTAAATCATTCTTGGTAATGAATGTAGTAGCCGTCTATTTGCCCTCCAACTCCTTCATTCCAGCTATCAGCACCTGCAAAGAAAGCGTAAAGCTATCCTCTACCGGCAGCGCGTGGCCGAATGAATGGTTGTTGACCAGCAGGCAAAAGCCCTCTAAAAACGCCCGGAAGGTGCGAATCAAATGATTGCAGTTCTCATCAGAAATGCCCAGCGAGGCTGTAATATCAGAACAAATGGAAAAGACCTTTCTTGTGACCATCATCGTCTCCTGATCCCGGTACTTATTATACCAGAGCATAGCACTGAACACGCCGGGATTCTCAGTCGCGTATGCGTAGAACGCCCTGCAAATCGCCTCCCATGCGGCATACCCGCTGACGCCGTCCGCAGCCTCTATCATCCGCTCTTCCATGTGCCGCCAGCCATAGAGCATCAATTCATAATGTAAATTGTCAAGCCCTTTGATGTGGTTGTAAAGCGACGGCGGCTGGATGTTCAGCCTTTCGGCCAGTGCTTTTAATTGGATATTGTCAAGTCCTATTTGGTTTGCCATTTGCGCTGCTTTCTCTACAACGATATTTTTGTCGAGTCCTGCCCGTGCCATCATGTATCCCTCCAAACTAATCCAATTAGCTACTTTCATTATAACTAATTGGATTAGTTTTGTCAAGGTTTGCCGGAGTATACCACCAAAGTATATGGGGATTTCAAAGTTACATTCGTAACACGTTACTGATTAGTTTATTTTAAACTCCATTTCTTGATTGTGAAATAGACAACACTACAATCGCGGGTAGAACAGGAGAAACCGCCTGGCCTATGTAAATCCCATTTGAAAGATAAATGCCAACAACCGCAGATAGGCAAGCGCACAACCACAGCGTCCAAAAGAGCATTGCACATGGCGACATTGGCGGAGCCTATTCCTATCGCAAAGGAATGGAGTGTGTACATGACGGCATATACCAAGCTGTTAATGCTGCAACAGATCCGAAGATATAGAACCCCCTCTTTGATAACGTCTGTGCCGACCGGATCGAAAAGCATGATAACGTTCTCGGAAAAAAGCTGGACCAATACAACAGCGATAAGGGTAACGCATACATTGATCAGCAGGCCGCTCTTTGTAGTCTTTTTCACTCTTTCTATATTCTGAGCGCCCATATTCTGCCCCACCATGGCGGTTACCGCCTGTCCGACGGCCCAGCACGGCATCCCCGCGAAAGTGTTTACTTTCAGCCCAATACCAGAGGCCGCCGCCACCGAAACGCCAAACGTATTCAGCATACCAGTGATGAGCAGATAGGAAATGTTTACGACTAACATTTGAATCGCAGTTGGCAGGCCGACTTTCAAAATAACAATCAGCTTTTCTTTCTGAATAGCAAAACTTTTCAGCTTGAAGTCAAATATGAAATTTTTCCGCTTTAAATGAAAAATAGAAATAAGCAGGGACACACCTTGAGAAAAAATGGTTGCATAAGCGGCTCCTTTGGTTCCCATACCCAAAGGACCGACCAACAGCAAATCTAAAACGATATTCACAATGGTTGCCACCGCCACAAAATAGAGCGGGCTTTTGGAATCTCCAAAACCTTTCATCAGTGAGCAAACCGCGTTATAGCCAAAAACAAAGATGGTTCCCATACAAATGATCTGCATATAGTCGCAACCATCATTCATCGCCTCCGCGGAAACACGAAGGACTGAAAAGAATTATCTGCTGTAAGGTTTCCAAGGCTTTATAGTCATAAAGCCGATACCCCGCCTCACTCAGTACAGATGGCTTTAACAAGCCGATCTCGTCATAATAGTGAAGTGTGCGCAACTAATCCCTGTCAGGTTTGAAACCTCTCTTACTGTTCTCATCTTCTTTTTCTCCTGTTCTTGATAACTATATAATAGCCTATAACGTATGGTGAGAGTCAATAGCTTTTAGAAAATTTTTATCAATTTTCGGCGTTATAAACGTATGCTCCGCCATCTTCAGCGCGCCTTTTCGGATAATGGAAACAACATTCGCCTGCTTTGCCAATTCGTTCGAGTGGGTTACGACCACAACGCACTTGTCCTGTTCGTGGGAACTGGCTTTGAGTATCCCCGTAATATCCTGCGCTGTATCCTCATCCAGATTGTCGCTAAGCTCATCCGTAAAAATCATCGGGGCTTCGCTTGCCAACGCCCGGACAATGGCCACGCGCTGCTGGCCGGTTCCCTTGTTTTGGTCTGATATGAAGTGTTTCAATCTTACAGCTTCCCTATCAAGGGAACAGGTTCAGGCTATTTGTATATTTGGTTTATGAAATCCCGTCCTACGCCGTATACCCCGATACATGCATGGTGTAGGACGGAAAATCCGTACAGTTTCCGACTGGAAAAATATTTTTCAGTCTGCGGTAGCCGCGATTGTGAGAGAATCCGTGAAAAAAGGCGCTGCCCCTGTGAAGTGACCCCAAAAGTTAGACAAAGATTTGGAAGGAAAATAGTTCAAGCAGCCTGAAGGGCTTGCAGTCTGTGCAAAGCAGGCGGCAAGCCCTTCAGCTTTGCCTTGCTGCGCTTGTTGTTGTAGTAATCCAAGTACTCCACGAGCTCGGTCTTGAAGTGCTCCATGGAGTGGAACGCCTGCAAATAGAGCAGCTCGCTTTTAAGCAGACCAAAAGAGTTCTCAATGACAGCGTTGTCCAAACAGTTTCCCCTGCGGCTCATGCTCTGACAGATGCCTTTTGCTTTCAGCATCCGTTGGTACTGCTTGTGCTGATACTGCCAACCCTGATCGGAGTGGAGAATCACCTCTGTGTCGTCCTGTATCTTCTCAAATGCTTTGTCCAGCATGGAGGTTACCATGGATAGCACGGGTTTGTCTGAAATGGTGTAGCTGACAATATCTCGGCTGCACAAGCCGAGGATTGGAGATAGATAGAGCTTCTGTCCAA
>OHNO01000596.1_pt1 | contig 19366 bp, 18 predicted proteins | sample 1569521 | NCBI WGS metagenome assembly OHNO01 (sample SAMEA3879604, study PRJEB24766) | human gut metagenome | biome: human-associated habitat; feature: feces | place: USA | collected 1985/1987
ACCAACTATCCGGTGCAATTCATCTGGGCCGGCAAACCCTACCCGATGGATCATGGCGCTATTGAAATCTTCAACCGCCTGAATGACTTGACGGCCAAATATCCCCGTTCCGCCGTGCTCACCGGCTATGAACTGGGCCTGAGCCGCTACCTGAAAAACGGCTCCGACGTATGGCTCAATAACCCCGTGGTAACCCGGGAAGCCTCCGGCACCTCCGGCATGTCCGCCGCCATGAACGGCTCCATCTCCGTCTCCACCAATGACGGCTGGATCTGTGAATTCGCCAAGGACGGAGAAAACTGCTTCGTCATTCCGGAAGCGCCCGCCCATCTCTCCCCGGAAGCCCGCGACCGCTCCGACCGCGATAACTTCTACAACATTCTGGATGACAAGATTCTTCCCCTCTACTACGATCACAACGACAAGTGGATGGACATCGTTTTCAATGCGATGACAGACATCTATCCCGAATTCGACTCCGACCGCATGGCGGATCAGTACTACACGGAAATGTACAACAGCTAAGATACAGCCTTGTCCCTCTTACGCAACGGCCGCCTTTCTTTGGGAAAGGCGGCCGTTCTTTTTGAAACCGGTGTCAAAAATCCACGGGAAGCGGGCCGAACCTACTTGGGTACTTCCTCCTCCCCGGCCTCCTCCGCCACCTTGTCTGCGTCCCGCTTATGACGGTGCGCAAAAACATTCTCCTGCTGCCATACGCGGGAAAAAGCAGACGTGATCAGCCCTGTGGAAATAGCAATGATGGACACGGCAATAAACATAATCACCCCGGTAAAAATACGCCCCATGGGCGTAATAGGCACCAGGTCTCCGTACCCGACCGTACTCAACGTTTCCACGGCAAACCAGAGCGCGTCAAAAAAGGAACGGAATTTCTCAGGTTGGGCATCGTGCTCTGCAATATAAATTCCCAGGGAAGTGACGTACAGCATGAACAGGATCACGGAGAAAAACAGAAAAAACTCATCCCGGATCAGGTAGAAAGCCTTTTTAAAACTGGCGGCGGTTTCATTAAACCGGGCCAACTTGAAAATAGCCAGTATGCGGACAATCCGCAGGGAATAAAGAATCTGCCAGTCTGTCCCGAAAAACATGCCCAGGAACGGCACGCAGACAATAAAATCCAGAATACCCATGCCGCTGAAAATATAAGCCTTCCGCGGTTTGGCGCACAGCACCCGCAGGATATACTCAAACATGAAGAAATAGCTGATCCAGTAATTCACCTTGGCCGCGATACGGCCTACCAGAGGATGAATATCCGGAATGGCATTCAACGTGTACAGCATGAACCATACCAGAATCAGTACCCTGACAATGTTCTCCCAGGGACCGAAATTGGCAGCGCCCAGCTTGGTGCGGGTAATTTGGGGCATGGCGGGAATTAGGAACGATGGGCGGCCTTCCACTCGTCAGCCTTGAAACCGACGCATATCTTTCCATTGGTAATAAAAATGGGGCGTTTAACCAGCATGCCGTTGGAAGCCAGCAGGGCTATCTGCTCATCCAGGCTCATGTCGGCAAGCTGATCTTTCAACTTCATGCTCTTGTAAAGCAATCCACTGGTATTAAAAAACTTCTTGACCGGCAATCCGCTCCCTTCAATCCAGCTCCGCAGTTCCTCTGCCGTGGGATTCTGTTCCACAATATGGCGATCCTCATAAGAAATTCCCTGCTCATCAAGCCACTTCTTTGCTTTCTGGCAGGTCGTGCATTTGGGATATTCAATAAATAATGAAGACATATCCGCACGCTAGCCCCGTAAACACACCGGGTCAAGCGGCCAGCGCAGCCATCCCGACGTCATGACTTGATTGAAGGCTGCCGATGTATCCGCCGTTGAACACAAAACCTGAGAACGAAAGCCCGGAATGCGTGCGGATACCGCAGAAATTCTATATTCCGGAACATTAAAGCACCATGGCGCTTCCCAACTGCGCGATGGAAACGGGATTGGCCTGACGCTCCCGGAGCGCCCCCGCCAGAGCCTGGGTAGCCTTCTCCTCCCCATGCACCAGAATGATATTCCTCTTGGGCCCCCCGGTCCTGTCAAAATACTCCAGCAGTTCTCCATGGTCCGCATGGCCGGAAAAGGAATCCATCTCCCGTATTCTGGCCCGGACAGGATATTGTTTACCCAGGATGGGAACCTCTTTCCACCCATCCATAATCTTGCGGCCAAGTGTATGTTCCGCACAATAGCCTACAAAAAGAACCGTATTTTTCGGATCGCCGATGTTATTCGCCAAGTGGTGAAGAATGCGCCCTGCTTCACACATTCCTGAGGCGGAAATAATAATAGCCTGCCCGTTCATTTTATTCAAAGCCTGAGACTCGCCCACGGAACGGATCAAACGCAGCTGTTCAAAACAAAACGGATCCTTCTCCCGGAACAGGAAATCATAAACCTCCTTATTGAAACACTCCGGATGAATGCGGAAAATCTCCGTCGCACCCACTGCCATGGGACTGTCCACATATACGGGCAACAAGGGCAGAGTGCCTTCATGGTAGGCCCTGTTCAGCAGATAAAGCAGCTGCTGGGTGCGTTCCACCGCAAAAGCCGGAATATAAACGCGGCCTCCTAATTCCAGAGCCTCCTTGATAGCCCGGCAGAACGTCTCGTCATCACGGGAGGGGGCCTCATGGAAACGGCCGCCGTAAGTGCTCTCCATCAGCAAAATATCCACATCCGGAACAGGGACGGGATCGCGCAGTAATTCGTTATCTCCCCGCCCCACATCCCCGGAAAACAGGAAACGCTTCTTCCGCCCGTCTTCCCTGTCCTCAATATCCAGGCACACTTGCGCAGCGCCCAGAATATGGCCCGCATCATAGAACGTGAGTGTCACCCCCGGAACAACGGGAATGGGCCGGTCATACCCGATATTCACGAACTGGCGCATGCACCGCTCCGCATCCTGTTCGGAATAAGTAGGATAAACATCCGGCTGATGAATACCGCGGCGCTTGTTCATCTTATTGATGAATGCGCAGTCGTGCTCCTGAATGCGGGCGGCGTCCGCCAGCATGAGCTGGCAAAGATCTCTGGTTGCAAATGTACTGTAAATATTTCCCTGAAACCCCTGTTTCACTAAATTGGGAAGATTGCCGGAATGATCAATATGAGCGTGGGACAGAACTACCGCATCCACCTCCGCCGGGGAAAAATAGGGGAAATCCTTATTGATATGCCATGCCTCCTCCTGATACATGCCGCAATCCAGAAGAATCCGGCACCCGTTCACCTCCAGCAAATGCTGGGAGCCCGTCGTCGTTCCCGCTGCGCCGCAAAAATGAATTTTCATCAATACATGTGTACAACAAGCCAGCGGGCAACGCAAGAAATCAATACCTGAAGCCTTTCATTCAATATACCCTTTGAAAGACGGGAAACATCAGCCGCAAAATCCATGCCTTTTCTTTTTTCCAGGCCATGAAAAGAGAAAAGCCAATAAACTACGCCATTCCTCCTTCTGTACAGTATTCCTGTGAACATGAAATTGCATTTCTTTCCCGCCCGGGTTGCGGTTTCCGTAAAAATGCATCCGTCAAAAACTTCCCCTTCGCAAGGCACATGCTCCATCACGAATGCACGCCGGAATACCCGCATCCAGGAGAGCCCTCCGGTATCACTGCCAAAAATAAAACCTGCAGGTTATTCTGAAAACATTCCGTTCTGATTGCAACCCGCCTCCTGAAAAAAGCGACCGGCAAAAAGAGTCCCGCCTAATCTTAATAAAGCCTTTCAGCTAAAATGAACAGGACAGGAAATTCCCGCCCTGTTCATAATGCCGTTCAATTGCAAAAAATTACTTGTCCTCCGGTTTGGAGTCCGCCGTCTTCTCCACCTCCACGTCAATGGGCTGGGAAAGCTCGGGAGAAGGTCGGACCTCCGTTTTGGAGGCGGAAGCATCACTCATGGTCTCCTTCTCGGTCTTCAGCAGTTCTTCTTCAAATTCAGATTTGGCCTTCTTGAATTCTCCCAGGCTCTTGCCCAGTCCGCGGGCAAATTCCGGAAGTTTCTTAGCACCGAACAAAAGGAAAACAATCACCAGAATGGCGATAATCTCCGGTGTTCCCAGTCCAAAAATAGCTAACATGTTCATCATGGAGTACTACAGTATTTTTAACAGATTTTTTTCATGCCGGATACCTCATAATACGCTTCATGCGTCATCAGAGGCTTGCCGTTCCTGTTTCTGCTGTTCCGCAAGCCTTCTGGCGGCAAAACGTTGAAAACGCCAGACAATAATAAATATTGCCAGCAAAAAGATGCCTGAGCCTCCCCACAACAGCCAAAAAGCGGCGGAAGCCGCCTTTTCATCCCCCATTTCTCCAGCCTGGTTCCAATAATAATAGGATAAAACCGGATTCCAGGGCAGTGAACTGTCCGGCAGAAGATGGAGACGCGCCATGCGGTTCATGGCCGGCAAATAGGCAGCCTGGGCGGATGCTTTCATCAGGGAATCTCCCTGAGCCTCATCACCCCGTGTATAATATACCTGGGCCAGCATGTACATGGCCTTGGGATCCCCTGTAGCATCCGCCACACGCCGCAGCAGCCTGTAGGCCTCATCCGCATCCAGTTCCCCGCCCTTCCCGTTCTGGAGCAGCTCCGCGGCCTTTAGTGCCGCAGGGAAATAACCGGCGGCGGCAGCCTCACGATACAGAGCCAGGGCCCGGGCCGCCTGTTCTGCGGAAGGAGTTCCCTCCAGCAGCATATCCGCCAGGGCAGCCATGCTGTACGGATCCTTCCATTCCGCCCCTTTTTCAAACCAATGGAAGGCCTTTTCCCGGTCAGGGGGCAAATACTTGCCGTCCCGGAACATTATGCCCAGTTCCATCACGGCTCCCAAATCTTTACGGGAGGCCGCTTTCTCAAACCATTCCACGGCCTTGGCCGCATCCTGCGGCACTCCCAGCCCATCCCGGTACTTAAATGCCAGAAGGCCTTGTGCTGTCAGGTTGCCGCTTTCCGCCGCCTGAAGAAGATATGGGACTGACTTTTCCGGAGAACTGTCCGGAACCAGCTTTCGTTCATAAACAAGGGCAGCCCATAACGCCGCCTTGGAATCACCGTCATCCGCCTCTTTCTTCCACGTCTGGAGAGATTTTTTATAATAAAGGGCTGCCGTTGCTTCATCCTTCGGTCCTCCTGCTCCCTGGGAAGCCATTACAGCCACCTGGTACTGTGCCGCGGCATTACCGCTGTCAGCAGCCCGGGTAAACCAGTACCGGGCCCTTTCCAGGTTCTTTGGGTACAGGCGGCTGCCTGTATAAAACAGCTTGCCCAAATCCAGCATGGAATCCACATCTCCGTTATTGGCCCTTTTCTCTGCCAAGGAAACATACTCGGACATCCATTTGGACGTTTCCGCAGCATTACCCTCCACGTCATAATGCACAGCCAGCTCCCGGGCGGCAGCTGGATCCCCATTCAGAGCTCTTTCGCGGAGACCGGACAAGTAAGCCTCAAAATTTCCCTCCCCGGCAGGCTCCGGAGAGGAAATATTCTGAGAAGCAAGAAGTGGATGCTGAACGAGGGACAGTCCCCACAATCCGGCAAAAAGCCACCATCTGCAATGTTTCTTCATACCGGAACAAGTCATTCATTAATGGCCCCTGTTTCCGCGGGAAAAACTGCTGGAGGACCTGCCTCCAAAGCCCGGCTTACGAAACCCGCCTTCACGCCTCTGAAAACCTCCTCTGCGGCGGTCTCTCCCAAAACCGCCTTCACGGCGTTGGAACCCTCCTTCACGACGGTTTTCCCTGAAACCTCCCTCCTGATGCTGAAAACCTCCTTCGCGGCGGTCTCTTCCAAAGCCGCCTTCACGGCGTTGGAACCCTCCTTTACGTCGCTCTTCTCTGAAACCGGCCTCGCGGCGCAGGCCCCCATCCCCGCGGCGGCTGCGGAAGCCATCTCCACGACGATGAAAATCTCCGCGGCGGTCACGGGAACGGAAGCCGGAATCTCCCCGGAAATATCCATCTTCCTTGACTTCACGTTCATCCTCCGTCTCCACAAAACGAGTCTTCATTTCCGGAGTAGGTTCATAAGAATCCCCAGCTTCAAAATCTTCCGGATTAAACACATAATCCTCATCGGAATCAACGCCTCTTCCGCCCTGCTCACCCTTGGCGCCCCCCCCGGCGACAAGCTGGGAAGCACCCAGGTATTTACGCTGGCGGGGAGGATTTTTCAGTGACAGAGCCACGTCCGCATCATCCAGGAATTTCCAGCCCCCGGGTTCCAAATCCCCTCCCCACAGGGAGCCGATGCGCACGCGCACCAACTTGCGGACACGAAGACCCAGGCACTGGAACATTTGACGCACCTGACGCTTCAACCCCTGTTCCAAAACAATGCAGGCACGGCGCGCGGAAGCGCGGCAAACATATTTGGCCTTGGCATTTCCCTCCGGAATGCGTACTCCGCGCAAAAACTGCATCAGTACGGAATTATCAAAATTCTGATCTACCGTCACCCAGTACTCCTTTTCTATGCCGCCGGTAGGATGGGAAAGAACCTGGGTCAATTCCCCCTTATTCGTCATAATCAGAAGACCTTCGGAATCGGCATCCAGCCGTCCCACATAATTCAGATGGCGCAGGCGCGGCGGCAGCAGGTCGTAAACAGTACCTATGGCTCCCTGCGCTTCGCGGCTGCACACATACCCGCGGGGCTTGTTCAACAGCACCACAACCTCTTCCATAGGGGTCATATGGCGGCCGTCCACCTTCACGAAATCCTTCTCCGTCACCCTCATCCCAGGCGTATCGATAACCTTCCCGTTCACTTCCACACGTCCTTCTCCAATCAGCCTGTCGGCCACCCGGCGGGAGTCAATGCCGCAGGAAGCCAGGAATTTATTAATGCGGATACCTCCGTTTTCTTCGGAGCCATGTTGTTCTTCACTCATATTGGTATAATGTCCGCTATCTCAGCGGATGATTTTGTATTGTTTATATTACGGCAATTCACATCCTCAAAAAGAGGAGACTTTCTTTTGCCGGAAGAAAAAAGCCTCTCGGTTCATAGACATCCGAGAGGCTTCCTGTATTAGGAAAATGACTTGCCGTGCAAACTCCGCCGGGAAACTCTCCGGAGAGGATAAAGGCAAGCTTAAGCTTCATGCTTGGTCTTCGGCAGACCGAGAGGGCTTTGGCCCTTCTTCCATTCGCCGCGTTCCTTCAGAAGCTTGACACGTTCAAAACGCTTCAGGACGGAACGCTTGCCGCCTACGGTACCGGTTGCTTTGAGGCTGGAATGCTTGGACATGATCTTGTGTTTGTAAAAGGTTCAGAAAAATACTTTACACCACCCTCGCGGTGGCAGGCGGGATCTTATAACGGAAGGTTCCGAACTTGGCAAGAGAAATTTGGCGCAATAGCCAAATATATCACTCTGTGGCATCCCCCGGATGCGATTCCAGCCACTTCCTCCACAAATCCGGACGGTTCAGGCGCGTACGCTCCAGAGACTTCCCGTGCTTCCATTTTTCAATGGCGGGGTGGTTGCCGCCCAGCAAAATCTCCGGAACAGCCAGGCCCCGGAACACGTTCGGCTTGGTATAGGCGGGAGCCTCCAGCAAACCGTTGGAAAAAGATTCCTCCACGGAAGAACGCTCATCCCCCAGCACGCCGGGAATCAGGCGCGCTACGGCGTCAATTACCACCACAGAGGCAATGGCTCCGTTCGTGAGAATATAGTCCCCGATGGACAATTCCATATCCACCAGCTCTTCTACTACACGATGGTCCACCCCCTCATAATGACCGCAGAGGATAATGAGATGGCCTCCGGAGGCAGCCAATTCCGCGGCCAATGACTGGTTGAACGTACGGCCCTGAGGAGTCATCAGCACAACGCGGGTTTCCCGCCGGCGAAGTTCCTCTACGGCGGCAAAGATAGGTTCCGGCTTCAGCAGCATGCCCTGCCCCCCTCCGCAAAGGTAATCGTCCGTTTTGCGGTGCTTGTCCGTCGTCCAGTCACGGATATTATGGCAGCGTATCTCCAACAATCCCCTGTCACGGGCCTTTCCCAGAATGCTGCCGCCAAGAGGGGCTTCCACCATATCCGGGAACAGGGACAAAACGTCAATCGTCAGTTTGGCGGCCATAAGAAAAAAACATCAGCGTTCGCGCTTATGGCCGCGCAGCATGGCCTCAATGAACGGATCCAGGTTGCCGTCCATCACGTCCTGAATATTGCCGGACTCTACGCCCGTGCGCAAATCTTTCACCATTTGATAAGGCTGGAAAACATAGGAACGGATCTGGTTGCCCCACCCGATGTCTCCCTTCTCACTATACTGGCGGTCGGCTTCCGCCTGCTTTTTGTCTTCCTCAATCTGGTATAGCTTGGCACGCAGCATATTCATAGCCTCTTCCTTGTTACGAAGCTGGCTGCGCTCATTCTGGCAGGCCACGATCACACCGGAAGGAATATGCGTGATACGCACGGCGGTTTCCACCTTGTTCACGTTCTGGCCGCCCTTGCCGCCGGAACGGTAGGTATCCACCTTCAAATCCTTGTCCAGGATCTCAATATTGATGGAATCAGAAACTTCCGGCGTCGCGTCCAGGGAAGCGAAAGAAGTATGTCTCTTCCCGGCGGAATCAAAGGGAGAAATGCGCACCAGCCGGTGGATGCCGCGTTCATTCTTCAAATATCCGTAGGCATACTCTCCATCCACCTTCAATGTCACGGAACGAATGCCGGCGTCATCCCCGTCCGTACTCTCCAAATACGTCACGGAAAATCCCCGGCGCTCACACCAGCGGATATACATGCGCAATAACATGGATGCCCAGTCACAGGATTCTGTTCCGCCTGCTCCTGCATGTAAGGATACAATTGCATTGTCTTTATCATATTCTCCGGATAACAGGGTTTTGATCCGAATCTTTTCAAACGCTTCTTCGTATTCCTTTATCTCTTCTTCGATTTCCGGAATCAGGGAAACATCATTCTCTTCATCGCCCATCGCAATCAGTGTTTCAATGTCGGAAAGTTTCTCTTCCAGCTGTGCACAGACTGCCACGTCATCCTTATAGCTTTTTAACTCTTTCATCTTCTGCTGGGACACTTCTGCATCATTCCAGAAATCTGGTGCTTCCATCTCCCGTTCCAGTTCTTCGATTTTTTTTGACTTATCTGCTAAGTCAAAGTGAATCCCTCACTTCCTGCAGTGGAGCCTTATAGGTTCCTAATTTGTATCGGTATGCGTCCAATTCAACCACAGTATCACCAACTTTCTTATATTCTTATGATTTTCTTGTATAACAAAGAATGTGCCCTGGCACATTCTCGCGCCTGCGGCGGTCGCTTGCGGCATCTTCATTATACGCCGCAGTGTGCATCCTCGCGGAGCGTTTTTTTGCTTTACAGGAAAGCAATTTCCTGTAAAGTAAGAAAAACCACTATAAACATTATAGTGGTTTCCCGGCTTCGAATCAATTATATTTTCCTTAATATTGGTTGAAAAGTCTATTTTTCTGCTTTCCGTTTCATTTTTAAGAGCATTTCCTTATCCTCTTTAGTCACGCGATAGGATTCCCTGATTTTCTGTATCGTCTTGTTGTAAGTCCAGTCATCCAGATGATTTGTCCTGAGATAGGAAAGTGTTTTATCCCGGAACTTCACAAAACACACGGACAAATTCCAGGCTACAGCCATTTTCACATAATAGGCATCCTGATGAATCTTATCCATCTCTTCTAATACACAGTCGATATAGTCTTCCGTAATAAAATGGTCTAATAACATCACAACACCAAACCGGATGAAAAATTCTTCGTCACTGCGAAGATAAGGCAATAAATATTCTAAAACTGCCTCCGGCTCTTTTCTGGCAATTTTTAAACTTGCACAGGTGCTGTCACATACCGACCAGTTCTTAATCTTTGGAAGAAAGGCATCAAGATGCGGACGGATTCCTGCGAAATCACTTTTCACATAGCCTAAAGTCATACCCTGCAGCATAGTTTCTTCCATGGAATCATCCGATGCCTGCGAAAGGTAAGTCTGCCAGTCTCCTTTTGCTAATTCTTTTGCATAAGAACGAAGTAATGGCAGCCTTACTCCAAGCACATGTTTTTCCCCCGGAATCAATCCGGCGGAAAAGGTGCCAAAATCCGGTTCTGCCCATTCCATTAACTGCTGCCGAATCTTTTCATTTAATTCACTCATGATTTATCTCTGTTGTAATTTCTGTATTCTGTGCATTGTCATGCTCTTCCGCATCCTGATACATCCCCTTAAGTACGAGAATGGTAACTACCAAAAGAATTACTGCCACCACATAGCGAATGATAAGTTTTTTCTTCTCTTCGTTATTCATCTTCATTATTCTTCTCCGTTCAATACTTCAATGGCTTTTAATATCTGATTATCCTGCATCTCATCATAAGTACCCTCGGTATCTCCGGTGTACTCATATTCAATTTCAACATCCGGTGTAATTCCGGTTCCATGGATGTTATCACCGTTTGGTGTATAATATTTTGCTACCGTAAGCTTAATGGCACTGCCGTCCTTTAACTGCATGATATTCTGCACAATGCCTTTTCCAAAGGTTGTGGTTCCAATCAGTGTTCCATAATCAAAATCCCGGATGGCTCCTGCAAATATCTCGGATGCACTGGCGGAATTGCCATTGACTAATACTGCAATCGGCATATCAAGATAATGCTCTGCATCAGAAGTATAATCCTGACGGTTGCCATATTTATCTTCCGTATAAACAACAGTTCCTTCCGGAAGAATCATATCCAACATCTGCTGACAGGATACTACCATTCCGCCGCCATTATCACGTAAATCAATAACCAGCTTCTCCATACCCTGACCCTGTAAATCTGTAATTGCATCCGAAAACTGGGTTGGTGTATTCTCTGCAAATTCAGATACCTGTATATATCCGATATTGTTTTCTAACATTTTATAAGCTACTGTTGGAATATCTACTTTGGCACGGGACACATCAAATTCCAGATTTTCTGATTCCCCTTCTCTTTCAATTACCAGATGAACGGTGGTTCCCTCTTCGCCACGGATGTTGGTTACCAGTTCCGACAATTCCATAGAAGTGGCTTCAATATCATCTACCTTGACTATCTTATCGCCTTCTTTTAATCCTGCTTCCTGTGCCGGAGAATTATCATAAATATGGGTAACGGATACTTCCATGGTATTCTTATCCTGGGTAAGTCCTGCTCCGATTCCATAATAATTTGCATGGGTGGATATCATGATATCTTCATATTCTTCCGGGGTATAATACTCACTGTACGGGTCTCCGATCCCCTCAAACAAGCCTTTATACATTCCGTTAATCAAGTCTTCCTGATCCACATCTTCATAATAATCTGCATTAATCTGGTCTGCCAGATTATCAAGCTTATTGATGACATCCTTTGAAAGCAGATCACCATCTGATGCTGTTACCGTCTGGCTGCCTCCTGTTCCACCTTTTCCACCAATTACCACAGCACCACTGTAAATACCAATCAATAATACAATCAGCAATACCGCCATGACCGAAGCAGCACCGGTAATCGCACCACGCCAGTAAGTTCTTTTCTTTTCCTTTATTTCCTGCCTGATTGCTTCTGCTGAATTTGTCTCTTCCCTTATTTCGTCCATCTTTCTTCCTCTTTTACTATTTACTCAGATAATTCCATGGGCTTACATAGCTTCCATTTAAGGATACGCCAAAATGTAAATGATTTCCAGTAGATATACCGGTACTTCCTACCTGGGCTATCGTCTGTCCCGCCGTGACTTTATCACCGGTGGATACCAAAAGTGCCGAAGCATGCCCATATACTGTATATAGCCCGCTGCCGTGGCTGATCATTACATAGTTGCCCATTCCATTATTATAGCCTGCATAGGAAACCGTTCCATCTGCCGCCGCCACAATACTCGCACCATAGCTTGCCCCAATATCGAGTCCCTTATGATTAGAGGATGCTCCCTGGGTCGGAGATAATCGCGTTCCGTAATCACTGGTTACCCTGGTACTGCTCGGACACGGCCATACAAAAGCCCCGCCACTGTATACATCTCCGGGAGTCGTATCCGGAGTAGTTCCATTTTCCTCTGCTTCCTGTCTTCGTTTCTCTTCTTCCGCTTTTTTTCTGGCTTCCTCTGCCTGAATCTGCGCAATAATTTCATTCTGTGCATCAATCTCTGCCTGTACTGCATCTGCATCCGACTGTGCCACCGTAATGTCACTCTTTACCTTATCCAGTTCGTCTTCCTTGGCATCCATCAGAGCCTGCACGGTCTGCTGCTGGGATTCTACCTGTGCCTTCAATTCTTCCAGCTCTGTATATTCCTGTTCTAACTGTTCCTTGGCATCTGCCACGGTCTGTACACTGTCATTGTACTGCTGCAGCATATCTCTATCATATTCTGAAATCTGCCGGATATATTCTGCCTGATTCAAAAATTCTGCCATACTGCCGGATTGAAAAAATGCTTCCAGATATGACATTTTTCCACTATTTTCATACATGAACTGAATCCTTTTGCTCATAGCTTCTGCCTGGCTTGCCACATCCGCCTGGGCATCCTCTAATTCGCTCTGGGTGTCTGTAATCTCGGCACTCTTTTCCTCTAACTGTGCCTGTGTATTGGTAATTTCAAGAGAAATGCTTGTAAGCTGCTGATCTAATTCCTTTACCTTCGTCTGAATATCAGCCTTGGAATCTTTCAGCCCATCAATGACACTTTGGGCCTCCTCTAACTGCTTCTCTAAATTTTCTTTTTCCTTCTGTGCATCAGACAGGCTGCTGGCAGATATCTCCATCACCGGAGAAAGTAACATCACAGCTGTCAGTATTGCGGTTGTTACCTTTCTTCGTATCTTCATCTTATTCTCATCACCTTTTATATATTCAAAACAGGGTATCCCTGTGACTGCCCCAGTACACAGGCGATACCCTTTATCCTTATACTTTCAAATGCTTCTTAATAGTCAGCCGGCTGCCAACAAATCCAATTCCCACTCCCAACAGCAGTGAAATCGGAACCAGACTGTGAAACAGTTCTGCAACCGGAATAAAATTCATAATATTATCTAAAAAGCTGAATTTGTCCGCTACATATACTATAATCTTGCCATACATGAAGTAAAGCAGAATCAGTGGCAATGCAGAACCCAGAAGTCCAATCAGCACACCCTCTACTACAAATGGTGCCCGCACAAAAGAATCCGTAGCTCCAATCAGCTTCATAATCGCAATCTCTTCTCTTCGTACCGAGATGCCAACTGTAACGGTATTACTGATTAAGAAGATAGCAACCGCAAGCAGGATTAAGATAATGCCTCCGGAAACATACGCAATCAGTTTATTAAAATCAGACAATGTATTTGCCACCACTGCAGAATGATGCACTTCCCTTACGCCATCTAAGGACTCTAAATATGTAACCAGTGCATCCTGCATGGAAACATCTTTCATATAAATTTCATAACTGGCAGAATTAGCAAGTGGATTCTCCGCAAATCCCTCTGCTGCTTCTTCTGAGCCACCAAAATATGTCTCTTTACATCTTTCCCACGCTTCATCTGCGGAAATAAATTCATAGCTGGCAACTTCCACACGCTTACTAATTTTATTGCCAATCTCATCTATCTGTTCCTGTGAGATTCCTTCATTAAAGAAAACAGATACTGCAACGCCTTCCTCTGCCTCTTTTACCATTGACTGAAAGTTTTCTACAATTGAATAAAAAAGACCAAACAAAAAGATACAGGCACACATAGTCGCAATAGATGCTATTGAAAACATTTTGTTACGCCAGATATTCTTGATACCCTGTTTTATTGAATAGAAAAACGAACTAATCCTCATCGCTGCAATCACCTTTCTCGTCACTGATAATGACGCCTTTCTTCATTGTGATTACACGTTTCTTCATTGCCTTGACAATCTCAAGATTATGTGTAACAACGACTACTGTCGTTCCCTTCTGGTTAATCTCCTCTAAGAGCTTCATGATTTCCCATGCATTATGGTTATCGAGATTACCGGTCGGCTCATCTGCCAGAAGAATCTTCGGCTGATTTACCAGTGCTCTTGCAATGGCAACCCGCTGCTGTTCTCCACCGGACAACTGTTTTGGATAAGATTTATATTTTGCTGCCAGCCCTACCATAGATAACATGGTCGGTACACTGCTTCTTATGAGCCTTGCCGGAGTACCTATTACCTTCTGGGCAAATGCTACATTCTCATATACATTTCTGTCTTTCAACAGGCGGAAATCCTGGAACACAACACCTACATTACGACGATATTTCGGTATCTGCTTTCTCCGGATTGCATTTAAATTACGGTTGTTAATCGTAATAACCCCTTTGGTCGGCTCTAATTCTTTTAACAATAATTTAATCAGTGTTGACTTTCCGGAGCCGCTGTTTCCAACGATAAAGACAAATTCCCCTTCTTCTATATTAAGACTGATATCATTTAATGCCGGTATTCCTGCCGAATATGACTTGCTTACATGTTCAAGCTTAATCATGTGTTCCTCCTAAAACTACTGCTTAGTAATCCAATGTCTCCATATATTTCATGTATTTTACTACCATTAACGCAATTTTAAATGTAATGGCATCTTCAAATACCCGAAGGTCTAAGCCTGTGCTTTTCTGCAGTTTATCCAGACGGTATACCAGTGTATTTCTGTGTATGTATAACTGTCTGGATGTTTCTGAAACGTTCAGGCTGTTTTCAAAGAATTTATTGATGGTAGTAAGTGTTTCTTCATCAAAATCATCCGGAGATTTTCCATCGAAAATCTCTTTGATAAACATTTTGCAAAGCGGAATCGGGAGCTGATAAATCAGACGTCCAATTCCCAGTGCAGAATACGCAATAATATTCTTCTCTTCAAAGAATATCTTTCCTACATCCAATGCCATTCGGGCTTCTTTATAAGAACGGGATACTTCCTTAATCTCATTTACTACGGTACCATATGCGATATAAGCCTCGCAGTCTTCATCTGCCTTGAATAGATTTAAGATGACTTCTGCCGTTTTCTCCAAATCCTCATAGGTCTCATTTTCTGCAAGTTCTTTTACCACAATGATATTTTTCTCATCTACCGCTGTCACAAAATCCTTGGACTTGCCGCCAAAGATACTGCGTACTTTTTCCAGTTCATTTCCGTCCTTTTCCCGGTTGGTTTCTACAACATATACCACGCGGCGTACTTCCGTCTCAATATGAAGCTTCTTCGCACGGTTATAAATATCTACTAAAAGAAGATTATCCAATAAAAGATTCTTAATAAAGTTGTCCTTATCAAACCGTTCCTTATATGCTACCAGAAGATTCTGAATCTGGAAACCAGCAATTTTTCCCACCATATACACATCATCACTGTCACCATTTGCCAGTAAAACATATTCTATCTGATGATCATCAAAAACTTTAAAGAACTGGCATCCCTGAATCACCTGACTGTCTGCCGGAGATTCTACAAATGCCAATGCAGGATTGATATAATTATCTGCATCAGGAAATGTGGTTGCCAATACTTTCCCCTCAGTATCGATAATGCACATATCCACTCTTGTAATCCCTTTCAAACCGTCAATTGTGTTTTGAAGTATCTGATTTGAAATCATACTTTTTTCTCCTTCTCTTATCAATATCGCCCCAGTTACTGGACAACTTTCACAAAAAATCCGCATCCTTTTGTGAAAGATAAAACTCTTTGAATCTTATTTTAATGCAAAACGTCAAAAAAATAAAGAGGAAATGTGAATATTTTTATGCTAATATTCCAAAAAACCTTCTCCCAGCACTTCCCGGGCATCCGTCACAATTACAAAAGCTTTCGCGTCAAGTTCCATTACTATCTCTTTTAACTCTACAATTTCCTTTTTCGGCACTGCACAAAAGAGTATGTCCTTCTCATTTCCGGAATACATTCCCTTTGCATGAATCGCCGTAACACCGCGGTTCATCCGGTGCATCAGTGCATCTGCCACTTCAGCGGCATCTTCCGTAATGATATACGCCGCCTTGGAATATTTGATACCTTCCATAATTGCATCCGATACTTCCGTTGTTATAAAAATTGCCACCACAGCATATAACGCCGGCTTTACTCCAAAGAAAAACATTCCGCTTAACACAATAATACCATCTAACACCAGCATAATCTGTGCAATGGTATATTGTTTTAGAAAACGCTGTAATAAAGTGGCTACCATATCTGTCCCTCCAGTAGAGGACTTCGTCACCAGAACCAGACCGATTCCCGCTCCGGAGATGCATCCGCCATAAATAGCTGCCAGCATATAATCATCCTGGGCTATATTCCAGTGAGGCAGTACCAGAAGCCAGAAAGACAGCATTACCATTCCATATAATGCCCGCCACAAAAATTTCTTTCCCTTTCTTCTCCATGCGCATAAAAAAACCGGAAGATTCAACGCCAGGTTCGTAAACCATAACGGAATTCCTCCGGGAATCCATTTTACTGTCAGTTGTCTGATGAGAATTGCAACTCCGGTAAATCCACCAACAACCATTCCTACCGGGTCATAGATGGACTGAATTGCTATACCCATAAGGCAGGTTCCTGCTGTCATACACAAATAATCCACTATGGCCGGTCTTTTATATCCCAGACCCATAACCATCCGTTTCCTTTAATCTTTATTATATTTGTGTAATTTGCTCTGCAGTTTCTTCTTATGAATCAATCTGCCCGCTATCTGGGATATTCTGCTGATACGGGAACGCGGTGCATAATCACTGCTCAACCCATACCATATTTTAGCATCCAGTTTGCTTTTATTTTCTGTCAAAAACTGTTCCTGTAACGGAGACGGCAGAATGGAAAAAATAACATCTGCACTGGCACTGTTAATCTCATTTACCACACTTTCAAAGTCATTGGACTTTTCCTCTATCGCACAATGACCTGCCACCTCAATCTGTTCGTATTTTCCTACAAGGAAATGCTCCAGCTGTTCTTCCTGAGCAATGGTTTCTGCCAACAAAAATACTCTCTTATGGTTACGGATAATCCGCTTGATGAATTCCCGGAAGAAATCATGATTAATGGTCTCACTGAGCCGCTGGCTGGAATGAACATCTGCCGCAATCAGAATCTCCTTCTCTCCGATTACCGCAAGATCCAGCTGTTCAATGCACGCCCGCACCGTTTCATCCTGTCCTGCCAGTTCTAACATCTTCATATCTATGGTCTCTATGGTATTCATTATCGTGTTATCCAGATAATTTTCCACCTGCATCATTGCTTCACGGACTGTATAATTATCTACTTCTATTCCCAGTATATCGATTTTCTTTAACATCTTACACCTGTCTTATTCTGTGCATTTCCATGCGCTTTTATGCAAGTAGTATAGCAAAAGCTCCAGTTTTTTTCAACCATTGTGCAAATTTTCTGTAATAATTTTCTCAGATTGCCTTTTTACACTTTTGTAAATAAACTGACATTTTCAGACAATTTTATATGATTTTTTCAATATTGCAATGTCAATAGATTTTGTGTATTTTTTTGAAAAGTTATCAACTTTATCATTTGTTCACAAAACATCCGTTCTTATTTTTTGCTATGTAAACCTATATTTTTCTCCTTTTTTCTGTGGATAATGTGTATAACTTGGTGTATAACTCCTTTTTTTCGATATTTCCACATTTTTCGATGTGGATAACTTTTGGGACTTTTTTATGATTTCCAGCACTTTTTTTCGACGTTCTTTTCTTTTTTGTGCATATTGTATATTTTCAAAAAAGAAGTGTAAAATTGTCTGATTGCAATTTACACTTCTTTTCCGTCAAATGAATTTCTTTTCCACTTTTCAAAATAGTACCTCTTCCCCATATGTATATTTACATAATATCATATTCGTTCACATAACTATTTTGATTAGAAAATTGTATGAACAATTCCTTCTATTCTTTTTTCCAAAACTGCATCTGCGTCCAGGCTTCAGGCTCTGCAGACAGCTTCGATTTCTTCTAACTCTTCCGTGGTAAATGCCGGTGCATCTACAATCTTTAAATTATCTAATATCTGCTGCGGACGGGATGCGCCAATCAGAACACTTGCTACCGTCTCATCCTTTAATATCCAGCTTAATGCCATCTGTGCCAGTGTCTGTCCACGGCGCTTTGCAATTTCATTCAGGCTCTTAATCTGCTGCATTCTTGTTTCCGTAAGGTCGGATGCATGAAGGAATCTGCCATCTCTTTTAATCCGGCTGTCCTCCGGAATTCCATCGATATACTTATCTGTCAGCATTCCCTGTGCAAGTGGAGAAAATGCGATCACACCTTTCCCCTTCTCTTTTGCAGCTTCTAGCAAGCCATTATTCTCTACCGTACGGTCAAAGATATTGTAGCGGTTCTGGTTTATCACAAACGGACACTTTAAATCTTCCAAGATTTCAGCTGCCTGTTTCATATGCACGCCATCATAATTGGATATTCCTACATATAATGCTTTTCCGCTTCTTACAATCTGGTCTAATGCCAGCATGGTTTCTTCCAATGGCGTATCCAGATCCATTCTGTGATGATAAAAAATGTCCACATATTCAAGTCCCATACGTTTTAAGCTCTGGTCTAAGCTCGCAATCAGATACTTCCTGCTGCCATGGTCCCCATAAGGTCCCGGCCACATATCATAACCTGCTTTCGTTGTAATCAATAATTCATCGCGGTAGGCATGCAATTCTTCCCGCATGATTCTGCCAAGATTACTCTCTGCACTGCCATATTCCGGGCCATAATTATTTGCCAGGTCAAACTGTGTGACTCCATGGTCAAATGCCGTAAAACACATTGCTTTCATGTTCTCATAATTATCATTGGTTCCAAAATTATGCCAGAAACCAAGGGACAACACAGGAAACAACAATCCGCTCTTTCCTACTCTTCTGTATTTCATGGTTTCATATCTTTGTTCTGATGCTGTATATTCCATCTGTGGTAACCTGCCTTTCCTTTCATTCTATAATAATGCGCCTCCGCCACTTTATTGGCTGATTTTATTATAATTGCAGTTTTTCCAGATAAAAATAGAATATCTTTTAATAACGTATCAAATTTTTATATCTGCTTTTTTCCAAATGTCTACCTGCAGTGTGCATCCTCGCGGAACGTTTTTTACTTTACAGGGAAGCAATTTCCTGTAAAGCAAAAAAAGGACTGTTGCAACCGCAACAGTCCCTGTTTATCTTTTTCAATATTATTTCATCCTTAATTTTACCATAAACTACAAGAAACACGCTTTGCGAGTTTCTCGAGTTATCGCGGTGCTCGCCAAATCTGCATG
>OHNO01000604.1_pt1 | contig 19265 bp, 41 predicted proteins | sample 1569521 | NCBI WGS metagenome assembly OHNO01 (sample SAMEA3879604, study PRJEB24766) | human gut metagenome | biome: human-associated habitat; feature: feces | place: USA | collected 1985/1987
CTGTAGGGATTTGCGGGCATAACGTTTAGCCAGCTTCGCAGCCCCCGCTTTATATTCTCACTCAATTTCTGTATTACACCCACCTTTTCACGCTCCTAACAAATACATAGTTTCCGCAACCCCCGTTGTCGCGTCGGGCGCGTCGTCGTGACGGTTGTCTCCGTCGCGCTGATATTTTATCATTGCGCTGTAATAATCCGGCCATTTGTCTTTCCAGTTCTGCGGAAAATATACATGCTCCATTATCCATGTGGAATTTGAAATGATTCTCGCTTTCTTATTTTTCGATTGATGGAACCATTTTACAACGGTCTGATTGCTTGAAAATTGTTCCCGCAATATGGAGTTGGAAGTGCGACCCATATACTGTCCCGAGGCGAGGTTATTTCTATCCTCGCCTTGTTTACCTTAAATTCAAAAAATCTGCCCGCAGTTTCTTTTTCTGTTATTTCCATTCCTTGCTGAGTATAATAAACATCAAGTATATACGCCTCTTTCATATACGCGCCCCAGATTACACAACACAAATAATCGCTTCCTTCGTCCGCCGTATCAGTGTAGCTGTATATTCCCTCTAAAAGGCTTCTTCCACCGCTGTCCTGCGGCAGTTTATTATAGGTTTTAAAGCTTGTATACAGTCGGCCCTTGATATCTATCGGTTCCTGTTGATAATTGGCCGACGCTATATCGGCGCCCATAGCCTTGATTTTAGACATATACGACTTGTATGACAAAACCTCAGGACAAAGCATAGAAACATCGTCCTGCAACGCTTTCATGCAGATATGACGGACTTTAGCTCCTGATTCATAAAAATGCTCCAAAGCGCGGCCCGCTAAATCATCCGAAGCCCAGCGCGTCATAATTATTATAATTTTTCCGCCCTCCTCCAATCGGGAAAGCATAGTATCTGTAAACCATGCCCAGTGCTTTTCTTTTGTCAATTCGTTATTTGCCTCCTCGGCATTTTTTATAAGGTCGTCGATAATGAGCAGCGTTGCGCCGAATCCCGTCGCCGTACCGGTCGGAGAAGTTGCAAGATAATTATTATATCCGCCCTCCAAGCTCCATAAATTCATTGCTCCGTCGCCGCGCTTAATCGATACTCCGGGAAACACGTCGGAAAAAACGGGTTTATATACATCGGCTTTAGCCTCCATTATGTCGTTACGAACGTTTTTAGAAAACATAGTTGAAAGCGTTTCGTTATATGAGCCCGTCATGATCTTTTGATTTTTATCGTTTCCCAGCGCCCACTCAACCAGCAGTCCGGCAGTCCGAGACTTGCCATGTCGGGGCGGCTCGTTTACGATCATTACTTCGTCGTCAGACTGTATAAAATCCTGGAACTCATTACAAAGATCAACCAAATATCGTCTATCTGCTTTGTAGAAGTCAGGAGCCTTTAAATTACAGTAAGCAAAAAAGTCGCGCCTTGCAAGCTCGATTTTTGCTCCGAGCTTTATCAATTCTCTATCCACTGCCGATCAGCTTCTTTAATTCCTCTGTAGTCAGACCGGCATAAGGGTTTTTAGAATTAATCTCACCCGACAATTCAAGCTTACCGGTATATTCTCCGTCCATTTTATTCAGAGTATCTATCGCCTTGATTCTTGCCTCCGTTTTTTCATTACCGTCAGCCGCTATATCGCTTAATACAATCATGCGGTCCTTTCTTTTCATAATGGCGTTATCCTTAGCCTCTTCCTGAAGCTCACTATACCTTACCAAAACCTTACCATCTGAAAACAAAGCGCTTGCTTTTACATCGACGGTTGTATCTTTCCATTTCTGTGAAGCAGGAAATGCCTCGCGGTAAGCCTTTCTCTGGCTCATTCCCCGGATGAGGCACTGCACAAATTTCTCATGTCTTGCATTTTCTAATACAGCCATTACAGGCTCACCTTCCTTTCGTTGGGCATAAGAAAAGCCCTGCTAAAGCAGAGCTTAAAAATTATCTTTTCGTATTAGGACCTAACGCTTCTTTTTTAACGTTATGCCCCTGATTCTGATTGATGTTCTTCTTTGTAGTTTTTACCCCTGATTTAAATTTTATTTCCTTTTCCAGCATACCACATCACCTCTATAACTATTCTTTTTTGTTTTTAGAATGATATACATAAATTTTTCTTATTATATTTAAAAATAGAGCCTCTTTTTATTTGACATTTTTTGACAAATAGTATATAATAAATAAAACTTGTATAATCGGAGATTTAAATGGATGTAAAAGAATATATTAAAGAACGGCTTGATCCACAAATTGAGTGGTATAGTAAGAAATCTAAACATTGCCAAAAGCTCTATAAGACAATTCAAATTATTGAAATTATTCTGGCAGCCACTATACCGTTATTATCAGGATATTCAGATATTCTATTAATATCAATTATTATTGGCATTTTAGGAATTATAATCACCATTTTAGAATCTATAGCAAAACTAAATAAATACCATGAATACTGGATTCAATACAGATCTACTTGCGAAATTTTAAAATATCAAAAGCATATTTATTTAACTTCTTCTGCGCCATACAACAAAGAAGATGAATCTGTAGATAACTTATTTGTAAGAAATATTGAACAAATTATATCCTCTGAAAATAATCAATGGAAGTCCATTAATACAAAAACAAATAATAAATAAATTCACACTTCTTCATAAGTCTTTATAAAAATATCAGGTTTACATGGATATTTTTCTCCGTTTATGCCAGTTATAATATAATCTCCTTTATTTGCTTTCATATCCCCCTCTAATGTATGTATAATTAATTCTTCCTCGGATATATAGGCCTCTATAATTACAGGTTTTTTTCTGTATTTTTTAATAATCATAAATTAACTCCCCCCTTCTGAAAGGAAAAATATCATGAACACATATAATTTATTCATCAGTCATGCCTGGAAGTATAACAACGGTTATTACAAGGTCGTTGACTGGCTTGATTCTGCAGTTGCAAACAAAGAATTTAATTACAAAAATTATTCAGTACCTCAACATGATCCTATAATTGATCCCGATACAAATGTCGGGAAAAATCAATTAAAAGAATTATTAAAAATTCAAATTCGACCCGCATCTGCCGTTATTATTCTGTCTGGAATGTACACCGCCTACAGTGAATGGATCGATTTTGAAATTGATACCGCAATTTCTATGAAAAAACACATAATCGGCATAAAACCATGGAGTCAAGAACGTATCCCTAAAAAAATACAAGACAATTGTGATCAACTGGTTGGTTGGAATTCACAGTCTTTGATTAGCGCGATAAAAAATATTTAAGTTAAAAATTCTGTAATTAAGAGGAAGAGGATTACTGTTATGTTATCCTCTTTAATTTTTGATTACGGAAAAGCGAACCGGACGCTTTCACGCCCGGAAAGCCTACTGTTTTTCCCGTTGGCTTTTATTTTGGATTCTGAATCCATTATTATGATAACATAGAAACATAGTGTCTTTCAATGTCCTTAAAAATTATTTCCATGTATTTTTATAAATTCAACTAAAGATTTTCTATGAACCTTATGCACACTACTTAGTTCTTCATATCCTAACTCCTCCTGTATCTGCTCCCATTTTTTAAAGCGTATATACCGTTTCATTAATACAAGCCTGTACTTTGGGTTTTTTATCTGGTATATCTTCAAGCGGATTTCTTTTTTCGTTTCAAAAAGCTTATCGGTTTCCTCGTTTATTTTTTGAGTTAATTCATCATGCTTGTCAATATAAGCGGCAAGTTTGATTTCAGCGTTGTTGTCGTTATGCACGCCGGGTGGCATGTCTGTAATTATCTGCGTACATCGGCAGATATCCGAATCGAGTTCCTCAAGCTGTAATATGTTTTCGTCTATCTCCTTGTTAATATAAAAGCTCTGTTTTAAATACTCTCTTGCAGTCACGCCCTTACCTCCTCGATCCTGAAAATATCAGGCCTTTTCCCCGCTCTGATTATGTACCTTCTGGCGGCTCTTAGCGTTCCGAGGTAACGGCTGGTCAGCTTATTAAATACGCGGTATTTTTTAATCATATCAGTCTCCTTGACCTAAAGTTATATTTTATATCGTCTATTCTGTCAAAGTTACTGGACTGTCCCGGTCTGCCCTGCGGCAGTTTCGCCGCATGCAACGCTTTTGTCTCTTCCTTTGTCGCTAATCCGTTAAAATGACAATCGTCCTCATAAGGGCAGTTGCCGTTTAAGCAATCGTAAGGCGGATTGCATTTCGGTTTACAATACGGCACTGCTTTTGCCCTCTGTACTTTTTAAACAAGCCTTTTTGCGGTATTTAAAATCGCCGCATAAATGCTTATCGCGGCATAGTTCAATCGCTCTGTCATTAGCGGCGTCAAACTCTTCTTTAGTTTTATAAAACTTACAAATTTTTGTTTGTTTTAAACCATTACATTCCTCACTAAGTAGATCGCATTTATATTCGCTGTCGCCAAAACCAGTTTTTGCAAATACGCATCTTTCCTTTTCGACGTTAAAATTCATTACTCTTTCCTCCTGAAATTTCCTCAATGCTTAAATTCGTGATATCCGCGCTTACATCACAAACATCCATTAAAACGCTTTTAACCAACGACTTCATATCCTCCGGTTTGTCCGTTTCAGCCGTAAGCTGAATCTGCGCCGTTGCTCTGACTATGTAGGTTTTCATTTTCAGACCTCTTTCATTTTAGCCCCGCAATTTGGGCAGTACTTGTATTCGCTGATTTCTACTGCCGTATCGGCTTCTATTGTTACTTTGAAATCGCATTCAGAACATCTAACTTCTGATAAATTGCAATCAATTAAAACGGAATAATATCTAAAATTTCAAATTCACTATAGTCATGCGAATCCTCTTCTCTAACCGATATAACTTTTATACTCTCATTCAATTTCGGCAGACCATATGCGTAATATGAAATATCGCTATCGTCCTCAGGATCCGGCAAACTCTCAAGACTTTCTATATCTTCACATTCAACAATTATCGAATGCAGTATGATAGCTTTTTCCTCAATGTCGATTAAATATTTATTCATTTTCTTCTCCTTTCAACAGTTCAGGGTTGTCGTATATGTTGCCTATGACTTCGCAGTAACGATTAACTAAATACATGTTCTTACTTCCTCGTTTCGCCGTTATACCGCTTACCTCTGAATAAAATTTCTCTCATGATCGTTTCCTTTCTCTTTTCCACGCTTCATAATCGTCTTTGTCCTCATTAGTCAGTATGCGGAATCCTTTCAATTCGTCATCTGTTTCTTTTTCGATGCAAGATATAAATGTTTCTACAAATTCAAAAACAGTACAGTCTCCATAATGCTTTTCCAGTAAACTTTCAGCCTCTTGCTTCTCTCTCAAAGCTTCTGTGGCCGTCAGCAGATCGTAGCTGTCGTCTATATGCTCATTGCTTAAACGTTGTATAGTTAAAATAGCTTTTTCTATATCGTTCATGGGTTACCTCCAACCTTTTCCTTTTCATAATTAGCGCATTTAAACAAGCTTTCAGCAAAATCCAAACCCGCTTTAAGACCGTCGTAATATTTTTTGAGCGCATAGAAATCACGGTCATAATTATGGTCATTTTGAATACGATAATCTTCAATCGCTTGCAACGCTTTGTCAGTATCAATATTTTTTGCCTTATACATAGATTACCTCCTAATTTTTTATCCTCCCTGACTTTCATTAACAGCCGAATAGCTGTCGTTCGTTATTTCAATCTCCGTTCTTGGATTTTTCTTATCCACCTTGCCGCACAGTCTCAGGTCAATGTTGCTGAAGCTGTCGTCGGCAATAATACCCGCCTTTACAAGTCCGTCCAGTATAAACTTCCCGCTGTAGTTGTCGGGATCCCGCCGTATTTTATTTCCAAAAAAATATGTAAGGGTAACAACGGCCTTTTCAAGCGGTTTTTCCGGTTTAGGCCTGCATTTCAGAAATATAAGCTTCGCCCAGTACTTTTTCTTTTCCTGATACTCCCATTTATTTGTCCTCCCGATAAATTTGTTATTGCTCGGAGGTATCTCGTTTATCGTGTATTTCATTCCTGTATTTCTCCATAAGCACGCCATTCCAACAGCCGCGCTTGAAATAATTGCTTTTTTCAGTAGTCACTTTTAGGCCTATTTCACATAAGGCCAGTGAATTTCCGCCAAGCTCGCATTCATGACATGCCACCCATTGAAATCTTCCGTAAATATAGCTATTCATATTCGCCGCCGAAATCATTTACAAAGGCTTTTAAATCCTCCAAATTATAGCTGTGCTCTTGTTCAGGCAGATTTTCATAGCGATTATCATAATTGCCGTCCAGAACCTTTGCCATATTGGTATCATTTATAAGCCAGTCGAATGTAGCCCGCCAATCGCATTTAATTTTTCCTTTTAAGAAATCACTGGATTCTGCTTTTTTAAACAGTCTTTCAAAATCTTTTAGATTATATTTTTTCAGGCTTGCTTTAACAGCTTTCTTTCTGGCTTCTGAATATTGGGTTATTCTGGGATACGACCTGCATATCCGATTATATAATTCAAATATTAACATACAGTTATCCTGGGGAGCGTCAGGTGTAGGCGGTACGCCGTCTTCTTTACTTTCCTTTACTTTACTCTTCTTTACTTTACTTTCCTTTACTTTACTTTGTTTTATTATCGGCTGATTAACTTCAACTATCGGCTGATTTTGGCTTAAAATCGGTTGATTTTCAAATAATTGCAAAATAGAATTCCTTGAAGACAGCTTTTTCATTTTTTCAAAATCTAAAAGCCAGTAATCAAGATTTATATCAACCGCTTTTCGCTCTACAGTAGCTTGATAAAATTGCTCCTGAATACGCTTAGACGATAATATTCCGGATTTAAATAGGTCGCCGCTAAATAGTTCACACGCCACTAAACCCTCGATTATTGCCATTACGGTTTCCGGAGTAGGAGGATACTTTCCTCTTATAATTCCAAGTATCTTCCATACTACGCGATTTTTAGTTTTCTCATCTCCATAATCAATATAATAGCCTTTGCCTCCATAAATTAGGTCAAGAAGAGTAAGCCATACATCAATCGCTACGGAGCCATATTCCATACGTAAATCCGATAATTTTTCATCATTTGTCATTCCGATAAAGTGGGAATAATAATCAATCCCCTCTTTGTTGAACGCCAACTTATCACCTCATTTCAAGATAAAGCACAAAGCTAAAACGGAACTTCTCCGTCGCTTAAAATTTCCTCGAAGTCCTCTAAACCGCCTATTGCCGCCGATTCCTGATTAGCCGTACTTACTGCCGATTTAGGCGGATCGGCGAAGGCATAACCCGCTGCGGAAGCGCTGACGTTGTCTGAGGAATTTTTTATTGCAAATCCGACATTGTCAGCCTGAACGTCCATAGCATAATGCTTAACGCCGTTTGAATCGGTATAGTTATTGTTCCTCATGCTGCCTATTACTGTTATCGGGCTGCCTTTCTGAAAATATTTGCAGATAAATTCTGCCGTTTGCCTCCATGCAACGACATTTATAAAATCCGCTTCCTGTTCCTTATCCTTTTGATACGGACGATTTACAGCAATGCATATCCGGCAGTTGCTAATTCCCGATTGAGTTGTTTTCAGCTCCGGATCGGCTGTTAGCCGTCCGGATAAGCTGACTAAATTATATACGTTCATTACGGTTCCTTTCTATCATTTTAAAAATAATTCTTTCAAATTCAAATCTTTCCTCATCCGACAGTATCAAAGCTTTTACTTTCTTTTTGTAAGCGTCGTAAAGCGGCCTTATCTTCGGATGGTTTATGTTTATTTTATAACCGTACCTGTTGGACGGATTGTATAAAGAATCGTTCATTCGAGAAGCTCAATAATACGGGCGCCGGTTTCAGATTTTTCACAGAATAAAAATTCCGTACCATAACCTATATGTATATCTATCATTCTTTTCATAAGCGTTTTCCCGGTCATGGCTTTGGGTCTGTATAACTTCGATTTAGAATCAAGCATGGGGTTTTCCCAGAACTGAACATCAGTAAGCTTCATTATGCCTTTTCCGTGTTCACAGAGAACGATCAATTTTATTCCGTATTTTCTTGCCCTTGAAGCTTCACGCATAAATCTGCTTCTATCCGATCCTAAATCCATAACCAATTCCGAAAGATCCTTTTTTGTATCAATAGATACGGATTGATCCGTTATTTTTACATAGTCTCCGACGAACAACGCCTGACGTATCAGTTCAATCCCTCTGCTTTTAAGATATTGGGCAATATTTTCATGCTTTCCCATCTGCTGACGGGTATCTTCAAATATAGCTTTAATCATTGATTTCTCCTGTTTGTATAATCTCAGGTTTTCTTATTATCTTGCTTGATCTGCAATAAGAACATATTTCGCATCGTTCTCCGTCGATCAGTCCGTCTTTTATTGCCTGATACATCGGAGCGGTCTCTTCAACGATGTCCAAAATGTTACGCAGGTATCCATTATCAAATTCGATCCACGCAACATCAGGTACATCCTCCTTTGTCGCTGCAAGCAATGAAAATGTTGTTGCTTTCCCAAACGTTTGGCAGGCCAGTTCGCTATATATTGCAGCCTGATAATGATATCCCCATGCTTCCCACCATGATACGCGGCGGCCTTCGTCGGCGCTGTATGTATCTTTAAAATCCTTCATACATTTTGTATCAAAAATTTCGCCGGTCTCAGGGTCGTAAAGGTCGAGAAGGCCTCGGAATTTCACGCCGGATATAACGCCTGTAACAAGAACTTGTTTTTTACAGCGTTTAACAATATCGCAAAATATTCGTTGTCTGTTAAAAGATTCTGCCGCATTAACAACTTTTTGATAGTTAGATTTTACATTGCCCTTCGTTTTTCCCTGAGACGATATGATTTCGGGGTGCTGCATGTAAAAGAGCTCTTCATTGCCGCTTACAATCGCCTCAAACATATGACCCTCGGTATAAGAATCTTTATTTTCCGGTTTTATCTCTCCGTTAATTTCGGCCATAATGGCTGCAGGGCATTTCATAAACGCTTTGAATTGCGACGTTGACATATATTCCTTTGCAGCTTCGTTTGAAAAATAGTTATCCGTTGTCAGCTTCATCCTGTTTAACCCCGCTTTCCGCATTTTTACGCTTTGTTGAGCATTCGGAGCATAGTGTAACTCCGTAACGCTTCTGTGTAATCGCTGCTATCTGTACCGCCGAAAACTTATCAAAGTCAGTTATTGTTTTACCACAGTCGGCACATTTATATACAGTACCTTTCGGTTCAGGTGGACGTTTAGCACGAACACGGAGTGCTTCAACCACATCACCGAAGGCTTTAACCTTTTCTATTCCTATCTGTATACGTTTCCCCGCCCATTCTTCGATTAGCGGTGTCCCGTAAAGCTTTGAAATTGTCTTGCAGTTTGTTACGTTCAATATCATCGGCTTTGCACCCTTATCGCTGAAGTGGCAAACTATGCAATCTTCTTTTTTTCCATCTGTTCCGATAACCTTTTCCTGGCGAACATATGCAATGGTTAAAATCAAATCCTTGCCGTCCTCAATGGAATATGCTCCAAGATAATCCGGATTGGTTAGTTTTTTCCAATGTGTCATTTTCTCAATCCTCCAATTCCGTTATAAGCAGCTCGTCTGAATTAGTAGTTCTGGTTGCTATAATCTGTATTCCCTTTTCCATACATCTGCTGTAAAGTTCTGCACGGCTTGCGTCGTCAAGTGCCTCAGCTCCGTCTATTAGTATTAAATCGAGCGTTCCTTTCTGAGCGATTGTTATATCAACGCAAAGATCAATTTTTTCTCCGCTTGAAAGATTTGCCACAGGTCTTCCGAAGATAAGCGGCTTACCGTCTTTTACCGTCAGCCCTTCGATTGGTATTCTGGCAGATTCAAGTACCATTCCAGGAAGTTCGCGAGCTTTGTTTATTTTTTCTGTCAGGCTTTCGCTTTGTGCAATTAACTCTTTGCGGCGTTCCTGCATTTCAAGCATAGACCGGTATTCGGAAACATACTCCTTCATTTGTATTGCTTCGTCCAATTCTGCGCGTATAGGCGCGGTATCTATCGGCTGTTTATCCTTATACTGTTCAGATACCTTAATATCGTTGTCAAGCTTTGCGATTTTTTCACGGCATTCAGCTTCAATTAACGCTTTCTTATCAGAGAGCTTACGATCCAATCCGTTAAGAGCGGTTTCCGCCGCTTTTATCTCTCCCTTTAGTCTTTCAATAGTTTTGTTAAGCGAAACACGTTCGGCGTTTATTGCGCTTTCCTCTGCATTAATGGCTATATCCTTTTCCGCCGTTATCCCTCTTACCTTGTTGTCATAAGCTTCATAAAAGGATTTAGCCCGACTGATAAGCGAATTTATTTCCTGCGCTTTCTGAAGCTCTGCCGATTTGGCGCGCAGATCGTAATCAGCCCACTTGTTTACGTCATAATTCTGCGGAAACTTCAAAGACATATCTTGTATGGTCTGTCTTTTATAATATTCCTCACGGTTAATTTCTTCGCGACGTTTCCAGTAATTTCCGTTTTTTGACTGGATATCCTCCAGTACTGAAAGAATATGCTGTGAATAATCTATACCGCTTGGTATTTCCCCGAATTGCTCTCGGATCCAGTCCATATCCCACTTGAAATCTATGAGCGATAATATGGCTCTGTTCTGCTCTTTATCGCTCCATGAAGCGAATTCAACGGGATTAAGCTGAAGAGGTGTGAAAATATCATTTAAAAAGCTTTGTGCGCCGGATATGTTTTCTCCATTATCTTTTACGCTTAGGTAATCGCTAGTTTCAGGACGCTTTTTTCTTTTTATTTCAATTCCCGTATCGGTAGATATGTAAATTTCACCCTCGTTAGCTCCGTCCTTTACTATATACGGACGATCTGATTTATTTGACAGTATATATTTTATACTATCTATTACGCTTGTTTTTCCGGTCCCTTTTTTTCCTGTTATTTCAACCGGCTTTCCGTCAAGCTCAAGATGATGTATTCCATACAGATTGTCTATTTTTATTTTCGTAGCTCTCAATTACATTTCCTCCTTAGTTACTCACGGTCGTTCAGTTATTGCCGCACTTCAAAATGTGTCTTTACAACTTCAATAAAGCCTAAATATTCTTTGGAGTATTTACTGTTACCGTGTTCTTCCTTTACCTTATTTTCGAACTCGTCGAGATTCCCACTAAAACACCCGCATAAAACGTGTATATGTCCGTCTTTGCATTTAAAGAAACTGGCGGATCTATTACGAGATCCGAGTCCCTGTTCACAAAGATAATCATTATTACTGTTAATCAGCCCATCACCGCCAACCCGAGCGTTACCGCCAACCCAAGCGTCACCGCCAACCTGAGCGTTACCGTCAACCCGAGCGTCACCGACAACCTGAGCGTCACCGTTAACCCGAGCGTAACCACCAACCCAAGCGTCACCGTCGACCCGAGCGTTATCTTCAACCCAAGCGTCACCACTAACCCGAGCGTTACCGCCAACCTGAGCGTTATCTTCAACCCAAGCGTTACCGCCAACCTGAGCATAACCGTTAACCTGAGCGTTACCGCCAACCTGAGCGTTACCGCCAACCTGAGCGTAACCGACAACCTGAGCGTTACCGTAAACCTCTGCGTTACCGCCAACCCAAGCGTTTCCTCCATGACTTAAATTACGTTCGTTTTCAATAAATCCTCCTAAATCTCCGGCTTTAATACCCCCGAATGATCTTAACGCTCTTATTCTGAAAAGCGTTTTACCGCCTATTACTTTTGTCTCTTCCGTTAATTCATACTTTTTCATACTTGACATTTCCTTTCCGCTATGTTATAATAGCATTGTTAATATTTTTTATTTCCGTCCGCTACTGTGCCAGCAGTGCGGGCGGTGTTTTTATTTTTTTAAATCTTTCTTCCAAGTCAAATATAGTTTCGCCGTTACGGCGAAACGGTCTATCCGTCAATGATTGATACATTTTTAATTTGTCCCATATATCCGGAAAATGGAGATATATATTTCTTAATTCTTTTAGATTTTTGTTGCCACAGCACCAGCAGCTTACACGATCAAGATACTTATATAACCCTCCGAAATCATATCCGCTTTGATAACAGTATTTAAGTGCTTCGGCCTCTGTTACTCCCCATTCTGCTAGTGGATAACGTTTTAATGGGTTTTTGTTTCTGCTTATTCTGTTACATTCGTCTGCCGCCAGTCCTACGTATGTAATGTGTCCTTTGCAATAACTATCTACAGCTTTTAATTTTTCGGTTGTGCCCCATCTACAACGCCCGCCACACCAACTATACCCCGATCCAACAGTCCCGTTTCGGTGTTTAACCGGCTTATCAAACATCATGTAGTCAAAACTCATTTTCGGGCGCAATATTGTTTTGGCTATGCCTCTTTCGGCGCACAGTTTAAATATACGTTCCCAGTGCTCGTACATCTCCGGGTATTCCCACCCTGTGTCAAATACAACGATCTCGTCTACCGATACATTTTTGTCTATCGCCATCAGCAACATCGCCGTTGAATCTTTGCCTCCGCTAAACGATAGTATATTCTTCATAATTGTCTCCTTTATTGTCTCCTTTACCTAAGCATAAAGTCATACTGCTGATCCTTATACCATTTTTCTTCCTGGGCTTCTCCCGCGTCTATCACTATCACTTTTACTTTGTGACTGCTCACACTGTCGCTGACCATTTCCAGTGCGGCGGAAGCTCCCGCAAGCGCGGCTCCTAACGCTAAAAACCACGGATTCACCAGCAGTCCCAACGCTAAGCCCGCCGTCGCTCCTATTAAGCATATCGTCCCGATTTTTTGGTATGTGTTCATTTAATTATTATCCTTTCCGGTATCGGACGAATGCCGATTACCCGCTCTTCGTAAGATTCCTCCGGATCAACGTGGCAGCTGTTTAAATATTCTGCAAATTTGCCCGTGTTAATTAAGATTTTTCTACCGGATTGTACGGCTACCACTTTTCCGCTCTTTGCAAGCTGTCTTACAAAATACTCCGGTAATTTAAATATTTTTGCCGTTTCTTTTATCGTTGCCATATCCGGCACTTCGCTATAAAGCATGATTTTACTCCTTTCTTAATCCCATTCGTTTTTTCCATTCTTCAAACGGCTTACGGTAAATCTCAAATTCTGTGTCAGCCATTTCGCAAGAATTTGCAAATTCGGAATATTTGCCTTGCTGAATCATGGCCTTTACTTTTGTGGGCGATGTTTTTACGCCGCACTTCCTTAAATCACAAGTCAATTCATTTAATGTCATTGTTGGGCGTGTTTCCATGATTTTCTCCTTTCCGATTAAATCATCATTGTTTTAACTGTATGAAGATACCGTCAAAACCTCTCATTAACACTATCGTGTTCGGCTAAAAGATTGCCGTCAAAATCCCAATACTGAATGACCTCTCGCACGGGGTCATTTTCTGTTCCTGAGCCTTTTAAAGCCCTTGTCACAATAACAGAAATAACTTTTGCGCTATCACATCCTCTTGGCGTTACCATAACATTTTCCTTTCTTATTACGTTGACTTGATTCCTTGCCCCCAATGTCAAATTATGATATAATTTATACAGGAAGGTGGTGAATAAATTGCTTGAAATTGCATCGGGGTTTTGCCCTACTCAAAATTGTGAATACACGATTGATGTTAAATACTCGCACATAGCAGACAACAGGTACTTAAAAGTTGGCGCAACCTGTGATTATTGTGCAGATGTTTTTGGTGTTGAATGTCCTATTCAGAGAGATTGTCCGTTATACCACTCAATGCCAAAAGAAATTTTTTGCTAGCTTCTGTAAACTGCTTGCATTTATCGATATCGGTCAAATTGACTCTTTTTGTCCACCCGTCGTTGCTATTAAACTCTATGACGGGTGGTTTCTTTTCCTTCAGTAAATCACCAGTTAAAAACTCGTTTTCGGTTATTAAAACTTTAATCTGCATGTTTCTTATCCTCCTCACGCTAATTTGGTGTTATTATTTCTTTTCGCTCTAATATTGACATTTATTTCCATAAATGGTATAATAATTCTATAATTATACATTTTAGTAATAGGAGATAAAATGTCATATCAAATTAAAAGTGATGGCTTCTTAAATTTGAATTTAGATTCTTTAAGTAAATCTTTAGCGCAGATGAGTTCTAATTTTAAAATCATTTCAGATTCTAATTTTGAAATCATAAAATCCCTTTCATCTTCACTCGATTTAATTTTTAAACAGATAAATGAACCAATGATTACTTTTCTGGAATTAATGTCCGAGCAATTAAAGAAAAATAACGAATTAATAAAAAAAATATCTCAAATAGATTACACGGATTTATATGAAAATCTTCAAAACTTTGATAAATTAATCAATGATTCAACTGAAAATAATCAAGATGTTTCTGAACAAAAAACAACCTTTAAAAAATTACCTAAATATATACAACTTGATTATTTGAGTAAGTGGATAACCAGCTTTATTACTATACTTTCATTTTTTAGTTCTGGGGGTATAGAAATAAACATTAACAATGAAACAAATAACATACAACAAACACAAAATATAATCATAAACAGTGATGCACAACAAATCAACTATGATTTGTTACTGTCTTTGTTCGCTGATATGCAAGAAGAAATCGAAACAATTAAAAATCAAATCCATCCTACTGAGCCTCTGACAGAAGCTACTGATTAAATTCCTGTTTATTCTTTAATTCACTTATCACAAGCTGTAATAAGGCAATGTTTGCCTCAATCATTTTCACTAAAATAGCTTCAAAGTTAATTTGTGTTGCTCCGCTTTCCATAGCGGAGTTTTTTTTACATTCCATGTAAATTTTCTCCTTTCGTTTACGCTGATCTAGGTGATATAAATTTATCTGGTGTTTCATGCAAAGCACCTAAAATCAATTCAAATTCTTCAATTTTAAAATTGCGATTTCCATTTAAAGATTGATTGATTTTTTTCACCTCTATGCCTGTTTTTTTTGACAGCTCTACTTGTGAAATATTTTTTTCCACAAGATAAAGTTTCAGTTTTTTTGAAACAGTCATAATAACCCTCCTTTCTAATTCCAGATTAACTGGAGTATGTATTTATTATAATCCATTTTATCTGGATTGTCAAGCGGTTTTAGAAAATAAATTCAGAATTTCTGGATTTTGTGTTTACAATCGCTATCTTTTATGTTATAATCATAGTACCACCTTAAAGGAGAATTACTATGACATTAGGGCAGAAAATAAAAAATGTAAGAAAAAATGCCGGGTATACACAATCTGAATTTGCTGAATTGCTTTCAAGTGAAACCTATAAAATAGGTAACACTACAGTTAGCAATTGGGAAAAGGATTTAAACAAGCCCGATATCGAAACCATTTCAAATATTTGCTACAAATTAAATATTCCTGCAAGCTATTTCATTGAGCCAAAAACCCCAAAAAAAGAATTAAATTCAGTTGAATTATCATTAGTTAATAACTTTCAGCAGCTCAACGAATCCGGCCAGTCAAAACTTATGGAACGTCTTGACGAACTTCTGGAACTTCCTAAGTATCGAAAAGAGTGACAAACATATGTTTTAATATCTATATTATAGAACAGCTGTTCTAATATGTCAATAGGAAATTTAATTCCTGGAAATATTTTACTTTTCTAACTTGTTAATAATTTAGTCACAATTTGTCACTTATTGACAAAAAATTCAATTTTTATTGTCGATATTGCGAATTGAATTACCTCGCTATATATGTTATTATCTTTATATTATAACATATATGGAAGTGATTTATTGTGGCTTTAATTAATTGTCCTGAATGTGAAAATGAAATATCCGATAAAGCGGTTAACTGCCCCCATTGTGGCTTCCCAGTAACAACAAATAATCAATTAGAGGGGCAGAACGATATTGATGTACAAATGAGTGAAAATAATACATTGACAAGAAGAAAACCTAGCAAGAAAGTTTTAGTCATTATTGTAGTGGTTATTTGTGCAATTGTAATTGCAATTGTGGCAGCAATTACTATAATGTCAAATAAAAATAAAAATGAAAGAGAATCGGCAGAACAAATCCGTGCACAGTATATTGAGGATATGAAAGCTATGAGTGTAGCCTTGCTTATAAATGCACGTATGGCAGAGGAAGCGGGTGGTCTTCTACATGATGTTTGGTATAATTGTATATTTAAAAAGCATGATATAAATACAGATGAGTATACAAAACGCGAGAATTATAAAGGTGATATGGAGTTTTACTCCGACTTTAATTCAGCAATAGAAAATTTGTATAGCGATGAAGATTTTATTGTTAAAATATCGCAATTAAAAAGTGCCAAAGAAAACATTGCTGAATATTATGGGAAGCTTCAAAATCCACCTGAGGGGCTTGAAAAATGTTATGATGCAATGGAAAAGGCTTATGACACATACAACCAATTTGTGGGACTTGTAATAAACCCTTCGGGCAATATTTCTACATATACGCAAAGTTTTAATGAAACTGACAAATCAATGGCTGATGATATAGACAAATTAAATATTCTTATTCCTGATGAATAAACCATTAATATGCATTTAAATAATATGATAAGGGGGATATTACACGATGAAAAAAATAAAACAATTTGCTTGCATTTTAACGTCGCTGTCGCTAAGCTTCTGCTTTTTGGGGTGTAATTCTGATGATAAGGATAGCTCTATAGAAGAAACTATCGCAGAAACAACGGAAAATAATATGCTTCAAAGCGAATACGATAAACTTAAACATGACTACGAACTGCTTTTATCTGATTTCAATAGAGTTAACCAAGAACTTAATGAAATGAAAAATTCAAGTACTGAGAAACCTACAGAAGCAACTGACACACAAAACAATGAAATTTCTAATCAAACTTTATACGAAGATGAGAATTTAAAAATTACATATAAAGGAATAACATATGAGGCGTCAAGAACAAATTTAAATTTAACTATTGAAAATTATTCTAACGAAGGGATTACTGTCCAAGTTCGCGATGTTTCTGTAAACGGAATTATGGTTAAACCTATTTTTTCTTGCGATATTGTGGGCGGAAAAAAAGCAAATGATGGTATATCTTTTCGTAATCTTGAAGACGAGGGTATAGAAAAAATTGAATCAATAGAATTTTATTTTCATGTATATGAATCAAAAACTCATGATAAAATTGTTGATACTGATCCGATTACAATTGACATTTCCGAATAATCAACCCTCCCCGACTAACATCGGGGAGTTTTTATAACAAAAGCTTTCTGAATCGCTCCACAGCTTTATCGTTATATCTAAACGCGTCAACTTCTTTACTGGAGTACGGAGACTTATCACGATAGAACTCTCCGTATTCGTCGGTTTTTAATTCGTAAGCATTTGCAATCCGCCCAACCTTTTGAGCCGATACATTAAACATTTCACCGATTTCAGTGGCTGAATACATTTTCTGTTCCGACTTCGGTAAAGGTAACAACGGTTTTCCGGCAAGAACTTCCGCCGACTTAGCCACCAGAATATTTTTATACTGCTCCGAAAGAGTATTGACCGAAGCAAGCTTTAAATATTGATTGGACATTCTAACGCGAGCATTCATTTCTTTGACTTCCAAACTCTTGGATTTATCAGTATTGGACTGCGGGGCTTGATAGCTTCCTGTTCTGCGGATTGACGGTAATACTTCACTTGTTACCCAATGTTTGAACTTTTTCGCATTTGGCATTTTACTCGAAAGAATAAGACTGTAAAGACCTGACTCGTTGATAACCGTTAAATCTTGGATTCCACCAAGGGTGTCGCATTTTGCTACCCCCTTATCTTCATCATCAACGTGCTTTGCCAGAGCATCTCTTGGATTGCTATACCCTAAAATAACTGCTACATCCTTACCTACAAAATACGGCTCACCATCAATAGCAATTGTGCGAACAGAGCCGAACTCTGTGTTCTCAAAAATTTTAATTTCATTCATTTCAATTTTTCCTTTCTGCCGCTATGCGGACTGTTTATATTCGACAAGAGGTAAAATTCCATCAGACTTTAAAGTTTCGTATATAAATAGTCTGCCTTTTTGTGTCCAGTAAGTATGTACCTTTGCATGCTGAATACCATCATCGCCATTGTAATTGTGAGTTTTTGTGCTTGTGTAGCCGCACTGCGCATAATTTTGATACAAAAGCCACACTCCGCCTTGTTTGTATTGTATTTTCTTATCATGGAGATAAGAGTTAAGCCAGACCGCTGACTTTCCGTAGTCCTTAGCAATTTTAGTAGTAGACAGCAAATCAGGACAATTAAGCACTACATCATAGTAACTTGCTTTTGGCTTTAATTCTGAAATCTGTTGGTCTTTAACAGCAATGCTTGTTTCAAGCATACAGATTTTATTGTCTTTTTCTTTCAGTAAAGCCTGGGCTTCAACAACTGCTGTCGCTATAAGTTTCATGCCTGTAAGACGTTGATCTTTAACCTCAAAATAATTTTCCACAAGGTAGTCATACACTTCCCAAGCTTTATCTGTATTTAAACTCTTAGCATGAAGCAGCGCGCCCTTTTCTGTCCAGAGATAAAGTTTATTTAGATTGGGTGCGAATACGGAATTTCCGTATTCGCCATTTTTAAATTCTTTTAAGATTTTTCCGGTCAAGCAGTAATAATGCTTTCCCTCAATATATCTGCCCTTGTTCGCATTAAAGTTTTCAGATATACGTCTTTCTGTAGTATCATATAACTCCGCAATTTGCACTGTTGTCAAAACTCTCTGCCCATTATTTTCAATTACTTTAATTTCGTTCATTTTATTACCTCCTTTTTAAATTTAATCAGTTTGAACTTACGGTACGATTTTCTGTACGTCCCAGCAGATAATCAATTGAACATCCGAAAAAGTCTGCCATAGCAATAAGAACTGTTGCGGGAATTTTCCCATTCTTCTGCCAAGTGTAAATCGACTTCCTTTGTACTCCAATCTTATCTGCCAATTCATCAAGTGACATTCTAAGCTTTACACGCTCAACATCAATATTAATGTACATTATCTTATCTCCTTTCATCACGAAAACTCAAAATTTTATTTTACCCGTATCGAGTAATTATATTATATATCCATTGTGAAAATTTGTCAACAAAATCGAATTCAAAATGAGTCACAAATATAAATGCTACTTTTTGTGCATTTTGAACAAACCGAAAAGATACAATTGACAATATACTCAAATCGAGTTATAATAC
>OHNO01000608.1_pt1 | contig 19122 bp, 13 predicted proteins | sample 1569521 | NCBI WGS metagenome assembly OHNO01 (sample SAMEA3879604, study PRJEB24766) | human gut metagenome | biome: human-associated habitat; feature: feces | place: USA | collected 1985/1987
CGGAGAGAGTGGGATTCGAACCCACGGTGGGTTGCCCCACGGCGGTTTTCAAGACCGCTGCATTAAACCGCTCTGCCATCTCTCCGTGCAACAAGCGCGGGCACAGGCTACCGTGAAGGAGACGGCTCTGTAAAGTCCTATTCATGTCTTTCCAACATGTTTGCGGGAACAGCCTGTTTTTTCAAACGGGAGGCTTCCGCCTGTTCCCACGGCATCAGGGCAGGAATTCTCCCGGCAGGAGGCTGATGAGCCGCATGGCGCATTTCCGGGGAGTATCTGCGGAAGTGTCTATGGAGAAATCATGCGGGAAATGGCGGTGGATGCCTGCGTGCTGGCGCTGGGCATGGGCCGGAGCAGGAGTCCGGTCAGTGCGGCGCCGCTCGCGCTCCAGCAGAACATCCTGGCGGCATTCCACCCTGACCAGGATGCGGGGGATGCCGTCCAGGCGGTTCAAGAGGTCCTGAATCCAGCGGCGGGATTCTCCGATGACGTGGTCCACGATGACCCACGCGCCCGCTTTTGCCGCCGCCGCGACGCTGGCGTGGAAGGTTTCGATGAGCGGAAGGCCCGTTTGCGCGAGTCCCGCCAGTACGGACCCGTATCCCCCCGTGCTCGCCCTCAGCAGCTGATCGATGGAAAGGGTCATGCAGCACAACCCGTAAGCCGTGTGGAGCCGCGTTTGCAATGCTTGGGAAAGCGTGGTCTTTCCCGCGCTCGACGGCCCGTTCAGGAGGATGACCTGACCAGGGCGCCTTTCCGGGCCGCCTCGGCAATGGCGGCGTGGAAAGATTCAATGAAGGGCAGGCCGGATTCCCTGACGGCATCCAGGGCGGTTTCATGCTTTCCCCGGCTCATGGCCAGATAATCGTCCATGGAGAAAATCATGGCTGCCTCTTTCAGCAGAAGCTGCAAGTTCCGGGCCAGTGTGCTTTTTCCCGCGCTGGAGGCTCCGTTGAGCAGGATGACGCGCCCGCTTCGCGGCCGGGGCGCTTTCCGGTTCTCCGCAGGGTCTTTTTCTCCCATGGTTTCATGGTTTTCCGGACGGTTCGCGGAGGTGTTCCGGTCACCGTTTCCCGGCCGGCAGGTTCCGGCCCCTTCCGTGAGGGTGGGGGCTTCCTGGCGGGAGAGGCAGGCTGGTTTCCAGAGGATGTCGGACGCGGCGGTCATGGAAGGTTCATGGGCATCATGAATAAAAAGCTCCGTCAGGGCAATCATAAGAATGGCCCTGTGCGGACGGAATCGCTGCTGCCGTTCATGTCTTGCCGGGCAGACGCCGGGAAGGATTTTCTTGCGGAGCGGCTGCGGCGGCATGGATGCCGTCCGTCATGACTCCGTGGGGCATGCTGCGCCTTTTCCCGTCAATAACGGGGATGCCTCATTCCTGCCGGAAGCTTTCCCGGCCGTCATTTGCTTCTTGCAGCGGACGGGGGAGGCATGAGAGAGTTCGTCATGGCCTCTTCCCCGGATGTAGTAGAGTATATTTGTTTCCAGCTCCGTCATGCCGGGGATATTTCCTTCAGAAAAATGTTTGGGGACTACGGATTGTACTGCGGCCGGATATTCTTCGGTTTGGTGTGTGACAACCAGTTGTATGTCAAGATAACGGAGCCGGGTTTGAAGATGCTTCCGCAACAGGAGCAGGGCTGCCCCTATCCCGGCGCCAGGCCGCATTTCCTGGTGACGGATCTGGACGATGACCGGGCCCTTTCCTCCCTTGTCAGGGAGACATGCTCCGTTCTGGCTGTTCCGTCTGTTCTGGAGGGGAAGAAGAAAAAGGCGTCCGGTGAAAAAAGAAGCAGGCGCCCTTAGACGCCTGCCGGCGGGAAATGGCTGCTGGAGGGGAAGGTTATTTTCCGGGAGTTTCCGGAGCGGCCAGAGAGGAGAGGTTCTTCTTCAGGCTGGCGGCGGCGGTTTGCGTGGCTTCGTTGTCGGACTCCGTGAATTTGTCCACGGCCTGCGTCAGGGATTTAAGGTCGGATTCCGATATTTTGCGCCCTTTTGCCTTGCGCTGTTCCAGAGCGGAGATTTTTTTATTAAGGTCGGCCAGTTTTGATAAATCCCTGTTTGCTTTCAGGGCCGCCAGAGGTTCGTCAAATTCCTTGACGGAGGGAACCGCCGTTTTGAGGCGCATGATGGCCGTTACCGCTTCCAGAGGGTCGGACTGGATCCGGGCCTGCACGATTTCCTTGGTATTTTCCAGCCATGCGTCAAAAGCTTCACATACGGCCTGCGCTTCCTCGTCATTCGTTTTTTTCCTCAGGGGTGTGATTTTGGATTCGATGTTGCTGCCGGTGGAAACGACCGTTTTGGCCAGCGATTTGTATTTGTTCAGTTCCACTCCTTCCAGAATAGGAAGGCCGCGTTCCATCTTCATCACTTCCTTTTTCACCAGGTCATAGAGCTGGGGAGGATAGCCCTTGGCCACGACTTTTCCGTTAGCTCCAATCAGAACGGCATGCGGCAATCCGCCCGGGCAGGGAGCCTCCGGAATGCTCAGACTCTGATAAATGGGGAAAGTGATCTTCTTTTCTTCCAGAAACTGTTTGACTCTGGGGGACGGGAGCTGGCTGTGGCTGCCTATGACAGTAAAGCCCTTGGACTGGAATTTTTCCTGCAATTCCTGCAGATGCGGCATGCTGGCGATGCAGGGCGGGCAGTTGATGCCCCAGTATTCAAAAAACACCACTTTCCCTTTCAGGTCGGAAGTTTTGAGTTTCGGCCCGTGGATATGGCTGCCGTCGTTGAAGGCTGGATAGGTGACTTTGGGGCCATTGGCGCTTTCCGCCGTCTGAGCGGAGGCGGGAACCGACATGGCGGCGATGATACCGGATAAAATAAAGGCAGGAAAGGCGTTCATGGAACGGATGATGAAGGACGCCGCATTGAGTGTCAAGGAGGAAGCGGAATTTCCAACCGGTGTTTCCGAAGGGTTCAACGGCCCGCATGCGCCGGGGATGGGGGGCTGGCCGGGGCACTCCCTGCCCTGGGAAGATTTGGCTGTTTTTTCCCTGAGGGAGAGGCGTTTCAGGCTATATCCAGTCCCATGATGTAGTCCGTCATGTAGTAACCGTGGCCGATGTGAAAATCCCCGCGTTCCAGGGTCCGCATGCCCATGCGCTGGTAGAATTCCACCGCCCGGGTGTTATCGCGGTTCACGTTCAGGCGCATCAGGCACGGTTCCGGGTGGATGCTTCTGATGTAGCTGATGGCGTGGCGGAACAGAAAGCTTCCTATATGCAGGCCCTGGAAGCCGGGCAGAACGTAGATTTTCTGCAAATGGAAGACGCCGGGGCCTTCCGGCTGGACGGACAGGTAGCCGCAGTCCTTTCCCTCATGGGAGGCGATGAAGTACACGTGCCCCTCCTCCATCTGTTTTTCCAGATTGGCGGGGGAATACATCCAGTCCATCATGAAATCTATCTGCTCTCTGGAAAGGAGGTCCCGGTATGTGGCCGGAAAAGCCTGGCAGGCCAGTTCATGGATCAGCGTGATGTCGTCCTTGGCGGCTTGGCGGAGAGTCGGCATGGCAGAAATATTACACGGAAAAGCGCCGGATGAAAAGGGCCTCTTCCCCATTTCCGGCGGAATTTTCCGGCATGGCCTATTTTCCCCTACCTATTCCGGCGGAGACATCCTATGCTGAATGCCGCCGTTTTTCTGACAGCCTCCCGGGAAATGCTGTTTTTATGGCGAACCCTGCATGTCCAGTCATGAAAGAACCCATTCCCATACAACAATGGCTTCCCGCGGGGCCTCTGAGGGACATGGGTGAAAAATACGTAAGCCAGCTTCCGGACGTAGCGCAAAATCCCATCGGTCCGGAATCCCTCATGCACCAGTCGGACCATTCCTGGTCGGAATACCTGGTAGCCTATTCCCTCCTGTACCCGGGGGTAGTCATCATCCTGGCCCTGCTGGGGGGGCTGGGGCTTGGGGCTTTCTTCATTTTTTGCCGCCGCCGGGAATATTCCCACCGTATTTTCTGTTCCAAATGCGGCTCCATGATGTACCCGTGCGGGCTGCACTGCCCGGAGTGCGGCACGTCCAATCCGTCCCCCCGTGCCTTGAACTGGATAGGATATTCCAGGCTGCGCACCGTGGTTCCTCCCTCCGGATGGAAAAGGCATGAGGAAGTTCTCCGCAGTTACCGGCGGTGTTTTTACTGCGGGCAGCCTCTCCGTGAGCCCTCTCTTGACCAGCGTTGCCCTGCCTGCGGCAAGGCGGTGCTCCAGGGTGAGCAGTCCGTGGGCCGGTATGATGCGTATATTGGCCGCCGCAGGGGGTGGACCTTCGCTGCCGTGGTCGTGCTGGGGGTGGTTCCCATTTTGGGGCCGCTGCTGGCTTCCTCCCTGTACAGGAGAACGCTCATCAACCCGTATTCCCTGTACATGACCGTGTACCGGGAAAGCTTCCTGATGGTGGTTCTTTTTCTGTGCCGTCATTTGTTTCGCCTGCTGCCGTTCATCGGCATCATCGGCATGCCCGTCCTTTGCGTGACGGAATACCACCTGTACCGGCGCATGTTCCTGTGGAAGGCGGAGAAATATGATTTCAGGGGGGAATGAAGCAGGAGACCCTCTTCCGGTAATGCCTGTCCGGCGCCTGCGCGGAAAATCATGGGGTGCGGGGCTGTTGGGGCTTCCGGGCAGCGTATCGTTTCCGGCAGCCCGCTTTATGGCGCGCGGCGGCAGGAAATGGGGAATAAAGGATGGCCGGCTCCTTGATTGACGCGCAGCAGGGGATGCGGAGTTGATGGAGAGATGTTCTCAATGAATGTTTTACGTCTTATTGTATCAAGTATGACAAGGAATTGTTTTTTTCTTATGGACTAAACTTACCTGGTACAGTATGTAGGCAGTGTTCCCCGGAGGGGGGCTGGATGATTCCCAAACCCCCGCATGCGGAGGAACAAAAACTGTAATATAAATAAAATGAAAATGAAAAGAAAACTGGCATCGGTTCTGGCGAAGGCTTTCTCCGGAAAGTCCGTGCCGGAAAAGAAACGGGAAAGGGAGGCCAGGGCCTCCAAAAAACTGGAAGCGTGGCTGAAGGCTTCCAGAATGCGCTCCTTTTAAGGAAGCGCCCGTTGAAGGGAAGGGCGGATTCGGGCGCCGGGCGTCCGGTTCTCCGGCTGGGACGGGGATGTTATCTCCGTCCTGTTGTTTTTACCGGAAAAGGTATGTCTTGATGACAGTTGCGCCTTGACTACGGCGGTGGAATGTCCGTTCATCTGGGCAGACATGACCATACCCGGAATTCTTGAAGAAAAGTTGTCTTCCGCATTAAAGGCGGTGTTGGGGGAGGAGCTTCCCGCTGATTTTCGCGCCTCGGTGACGCCCTCCGCGGATTTGCGGTTCGGGGATTACCAGAGCAACGCCGCCATGGTGCTTGCCAAGCGGTGCCGCACGAATCCCCGCGCGCTCGCCCAGCAGGTGGCGGACCGGATAGGGCAGGATGCCGTGTGCTCCCTGGAGATTGCCGGGCCCGGATTTATCAATTTCCGCATCAGGCCGGAATTTTACGCAGCGCGCCTGCTGGCCATGCTGGCGGATGACCGGCTGGGGGTGGAAAAAGTGCAGGCCCCCAAAACCATTGTCATTGACTTTTCCGCTCCCAACGTCGCCAAGCCGATGCATGTGGGCCACATCCGCTCCACCATTATTGGTGACGCCCTTTCCCGCGTGGCCCGTTTTGTGGGGCACCATGTGATTACGGACAACCACATCGGGGACTGGGGTACCCAGTTCGGCATGATCCTGTGGGGCTGGAAGAATATTCTGGATGAGCAGGCCCTGTCCGCCAACCCTATTGACGAGCTGCTGCGGGTGTACAAGGATGTGAACCTGATGTGCAAGGAAAAGCCGGAACTGCTGGATACCTGCAAGGCGGAACTGGTGAAGCTCCAGGCCGGGGACGGGGAAAACCTGGCCATCTGGAAACGCTGCGTGGAAGTTTCCAAATCCGGGCTTTCCAAAATTTACGACCAGCTTGACATCCATTTTGATTACTGGCTGGGGGAAAGCTTTTACAATGATGCCCTGGCCCCGCTGGTGGACGGCATGATCGCCGCCGGAATGGCCCGGGAGAGCGACGGGGCCATCTGCGTGTTTTCCGACGGTTCCGTGCCGCCCAATGAAGACCCCTTCCTCGTGCAGGACAAGGGGGAATGGCGCGCCAACCCCTGCATCATCAGGAAAGCGGACGGAGGCTTCCTGTACGCCACCACGGACCTCGCGACGCTGGACCACCGCATCAGGACGTGGGGCGCGGATTCCATCTGGTACGTGGTGGGCGCCCCTCAGGCCCTGCATTTCAGGCAGATTTTCTCCACGCAGCGCCGCCGCGGCATGGACGGGGACTACCGGCACATTGCGTTCGGCTCCATTCTGGGTGACGACCGCAAGCCGTTTAAGACGCGTTCCGGGGATACGGTTTCCCTCCAGGATGTGCTGGATGAAGCCATTGAACGCGCGGCCCGCGTGGTGGAGGAGAAGAGCCCGGACATGCCGGATGAGGAAAAGAAGCGCGTGGCGGAAGTTGTGGGCATAGGCGCCGTGAAGTTTGCGGAGCTGTCCCAGAACCGCATGACGGATTACGTTTTCAACTGGGACAAGATGCTGGCTCTTCAGGGAGATACGGCGCCGTACCTCCAGAACTCTTCCGCAAGCTGGACGGCGGGCCTTTGGACTGGTCCGCCCCCATTCAGCTTTCAGAAGATGCGGAAATCCATCTGGCCCGGCTTCTGGCCCGCTACGGGGAAGTGGTGCCGCAGGTGCTGGACGACTGCCGTCCGAACGTGCTGGCCGCCTACCTGTTTGACCTGGCCAGGGCTTTCCATTCCTTCTATGAGGCGTGCCCGGTCCTGAAGTCGGAGGGGACGGTGCGGCACTCCCGCCTGGCCCTGTGCGAGCTGACCGCACGCACGCTGAAGCACGGGCTGGGCCTGCTGGGCATCCAGCTTCCGGACAGGATGTAACCGTTTCTCCCGTATGGACGCCTCTTTCCTCCATGTCCTGCTGGCCGCCGCCGTGGCGGGGTGTTCTTCCGCCGCCGCGGACGGGGCACACGGGTATTGGATGAACAGCCCGTCCCTGAACGGCTGGCGGGAAGCCGTCTTCCGCGCCGGCGTTCCGGCGCAGCCTGCCGTGCTGCCGCCCGGCGTGGAGCCGATGATGGTGGGTTCCTCATCTCCCGCCGCGCAAATGCTGGTGCTGGAGGGAATGACGCATCTGCTCACGTTCGGGGACATGAGGGCTTTCCTTAAATTTGACGCCGCTCTCCGTCTGGACCCGGACTGCCTCATGGCCCACTGGGGCAGGTGCATGAGCCTGATGGGCGCGGGGCCCGCCTTCCAGGACCAGCGCGTCCATTCCATGAAGCGCATGAAAGAGCTGGCGCTGCGCCCGGACTGCCCGGAACGGGAACGCGCTTATGCGGATGCCCTGGCCGTGCTGCTGATGGATGGCCCCGTGAAGGCGCGGGAAGCGTGGAAAACCATCTGTTCCACCTGGAAGCGCGACCCATACGCCCCCCTCTTTTACGCCATGCTCCTCCGGGACGGCTTTGACGGGCAAGGCAACCCCGGAGAAGGGCAGAAGGAGGCCGTCCGCGTGGTGGAAGACGTCCTGAAGGAACGCCCCGGCTCCCAGGCCGCCCTGTTCATGCGCGCCCTGCTGGAAGAGGTGGCGCCATCCATTTCTCCGGCAACGGTGGAAACCGCCCGCAGGGCCGTGTCCGCCAACCCCTTTTCCGCATCCGCCCATCATTTACTGGGCCATTGCCTGTTCCGCACGGGAGATTATGAAGGGGCATCCGCTGCGTTCAAGGAGTCTGAAAATCTGTGCCTGGCCTGGGAGAAGGCGGAAAACGTGTCTCCCGCGCTTGATGACGCCTACTTCCGTTCCATCCTTTACCGTGCCGTTTCCGAATTCTGCGCCGGCCGTTACAAAAGGGCGGAAGCCATCGCCTCCAGAGCCGCTTCCGTTCCCCTGGACAAAAAGCATCCGCTGGCTCCCGGAACCCTCCTTCAACTGTGGGAGGCCAGGACGCTGCCTGCGCGCCTGATGCTGGCCCGGCCCGGCCTTCCCCGGCAGGCCCTTGTGCTCAAGGCTTTTCCGGGCCCTCTCCCCAAAGGGTTTCCGGATTTGAGCAACGGCATGACCGCAGTGGCCTCCCAATACATGGGCGCATGCTACGCCGCAAGGCAAGGCAGAACGGACGCCGTGGCGTCCGCCTTTGACAAGATGTCCGGCATTCTGCGGCTGCTGATGGACGGCGCGGACGCTGCCCGGAGGCAGATGAGCGTCTCCTACTGGGCGCGCTGTCTCCAGACGGGCAGCCTGTATTCTTCTGAAATCCGCTCCCTCATGTTCCCGGATTCCGCCAATGTCTGGATGTCCGAGGCCATACGGAGCCAGCGTTTTTCCTCCCTGCTCCTGCCTCCCGTAGTGCCATACCCTGCGGAATGGGTGCTGGCCCGCGCCTACCTGAAGGCCGGAAAATTCCGAGAATGCGCGGATATGTGCGAACAGGCACTGAAACGCTTCCCGAACCATGCCGGAGTGCTGGAGACCCTGGACAAGGCCCGTTCTTCCGGAAAATAATTAGGAATAAACGTGGGGGGAGCGGTTTTGATGCCCGGTTTCCTCATGGATGGATTGGAGATGGCATTTCCCCTCATCACGATGGAACATGACGTCCAATCCCGGGACAGGAAGCTTGTTCATCTTGAAAAATAAGCCTGCGGTGATAAAAAAGGGGCGTGAAGCCGTGCCCGGAAGGTTGCGGGTTCCTTCTCCGCCGCTATGAAGATGTTCGGTCCGCATGCCCCGGAGGCCGGATCCGCCGCAGCATTCATCAAGATGCTCAGCAGGTTGCGGCTGTTCCGCCGGATGTTCCTTAAACATGGTAAGTTTTATTTTTTCATGGCTGTTGCGGCAAATACCGGAACGCGTCCGTTTTCATTTTCAATAACATCATACATCAAGCAATATGAACCATCCCTATCTGGACCCCTCCTTTCTGGTTTCCTGGTCCCGGCTTACGCCGGAGGCCATCAGGCCGGACATCACGGAAGCCATCTCCCGCGCCAAAGAGAATATCCGGACCATCTGCGACCAGCCGCTGGAGTCCCTGACTTATGAAAGCACCTTCGGCGCTCTGGAAAAGGCCTCCGAGGATCTGCACCTGGGCTGGGGCCGCATCATGCACCTGGACTCCGTCAATGACGAACCCGCCCAGAGGGAGGCCATCGGGGAAATGCTGCCGGAAGTGGTGGCTTTCTCCTCCTCCGTGCCGTTGAACCCGCGCCTGTGGACGGTGCTGAAAGCCGCGGCCTCCTGTGACTGGGTGAAAAGCCTTTCCCCCGTCAGGCAGCGTTTCATCCAGGAAACGCTGGCGGACTTCCGCGAGAGCGGGGCGGACCTGCCGGACGACGTGAAGCCGGAATATGCGGAGATAGAAGCCCAGCTCTCCCTGAAGACCAAGAAATTCGCGGAAAACGTGCTGGACTCCACCAACGCCTGGGAACTCATTGTGGAAGATGAAGCGGAACTTTCCGGGCTGCCGGATTCCGCGAAGGAAGCCGCCCGCCTGGATGCCCTGGCCAACGGCCACGGCACGGAAGAAGCCCCCCGCTGGCGCTTCACCCAGAAATTCACCTCCCTCCAGCCTGTCATGCAGTTTGCGGACTCGGACAGCCTGCGCCGCCGCATGTGGGAGGGCTCCTGTTCCATCGGGAAGGGCGGAGAATACGATAATGAAGCCCTTATCGCTGAAATCCTGGAACTGAGGGACAGGAAAGCCCATTTGCTGGGGTACGGCTGCTTTGCGGATTACGCCACTTCCCGCCGCATGGCCGGGAGCGGAGCCAACGCCCTGAAATTCATCAACGACCTGCATGACAGGGTGAAGCCCTCTTTCCTGAAGGACATGGAAGCCGTTCGCAGGTACAAGGAGGAAAAAACAGGAAAACCCGTGGGAAAGCTCTCCCCGTGGGAAACCGGATACTGGTCTGAAAAACGCCGCCGCGAATTGTACGCTTTTGACGAGGAAGACCTGCGCCCGTATTACTCCGTGGAAAAAGTCATGGAAGGGCTCTTTTCCATCTACTCCGGCCTGTACGGCATCACGGTCACGCCGCGTCCCACGGTGGCGTTCAAACCCAGTGAATCCGGGGAAGCGCCGGAAGGCGCGGTGGAGGTGTGGCATCCGGACGTCCTGTTCTATGAATTGCATGATGCGGAAAGCGGGGAACACCTGGGTTCCTTTTATGCGGACTGGCACCCGCGGGACTCCAAGCGCGCCGGAGCGTGGATGAACTACCTGAGCGTAGGGGAACCTCCGCACGGCGGAAAACCCCGCGTTCCCCATCTGGGTCTCATGGTCGGCAACATGACCAAGCCCGTGGGGGACAAGCCCGCGCTGCTGTCCCACCGGGAGGTGGAAACCATCTTCCATGAATTCGGCCACCTGCTGCACCAGCTCCTTTCCGATGTGGAAGTGAAGTCCCTGTCGGGCACCAACGTTGCCTGGGACTTTGTGGAACTGCCCTCCCAGATTAATGAAAACTGGTGTTGGGAGCGTGAATCCGTGGACCTCTTCGCCGCCCACTATGAAACGGGTGAAAAAATACCGGACGAACTGTTCTCCAAAATGCGCGCCGCCCGCAATTATATGAGCGGCACGGATTTCATGCGCCAGCTCTGCTTTGGCAAGCTGGATCTGGAGCTTCACGTAAACTGGCCTCAGTACAAGGGTGTTCCGCTGGAAGAAACGGATGAACGCATTCTGGCGGACTACCGGGTGCCGATGACGGACCGCGGCCCTTCCGTGGCGCGCCGCCTGACCCACATCTTCGCGGATCCCACGGGTTATGCTTCCGGTTATTACTCCTACAAATGGGCGGAGGTGCTGGAAGCGGACGCTTTCAGCCGCTTCCTGAAAGAAGGAGTGCTGAATCCCCGGACCGGGCGCGACTTCCGCCGCTGCATCCTCAGCAAGGGCAACAGCAAGCCTGCCGCTGAACTCTACCGCGACTTCATGGGCCGTGATCCGGACGCGGAAGCGCTGCTTGTCAAATCCGGCGTTCTTTAACCTCTCTACCCATATTATCTGCACAATCCTTATGCCTGAACAAAAGAGACTCTCCCTCGCCGGCATCGGGTGCGGTTCCCGTACGCGCACCTACATGAAGCTGGCCATGGAACAAAAAAACCGCTACCGCATTGCCGCCGCGGCGGATCCCGTCAAACAGCGCACGGAAGCCGTTCGCGACTTTGCCCCGGAGGAGGAACGGGATTCCGTCCGCCTGTTCAAGGATGCCGCTTCCCTGCTGGCGGAACCGCGCCTGGCGGACGTGGCCATCATCGGCACGCAGGACGACTACCATTACGCTCCGTGCAGGAAGGCCATGGAGCTGGGCTATCATGTCCTGCTGGAAAAGCCCATCGCCAAGACGCTGAAAGAAGCGCTGGAGCTGAGGGATACGGCTCGCCTGCTGAAGCGCCGCGTGGCCGTGTGCCACGTGCTGCGCTACACCCAGTTTTACCGGACCCTGAAAAAAATCATCGACAGCGGGGAAATCGGGGAAGTCATCACCTTTAATGCCAATGAAGGCGTGGGGGCGTGGCACTTTGCCCACTCCTTCGTGCGCGGACACTGGGGCAACAGCAAAACCTCCACGCCCATGATCGTTGCCAAATGCTGCCATGACATGGATATCCTCTACTGGCTCATGGGCCGGCGTAAATGCCTTTCCGTCGCCAGCTTCGGGGAGCTTACCTTCTTTACGAAAAAGACGCTCTCCTCACCCCGGCCGGAACGCTGCACGGAGTGGACCACCCCGGTGGGGGAAGACCCCTGGGACGCCCGCAAATACGCCACGGACGACGAATGCAAACGCTGGCTGGGCATGGTGTATGACCGGGCGCAGGAAGCTACCGCGGAGGAAATCTGCGAATGGCTGAAAACCTCCCCGTGGGGCAGGGACTACCTCCAGTGCGACAATGACCAGCCGGACCATCAGGTTTCCATCATGCGCTTTGAGGGAGGCTTGACAGGCACATTCACGATGACGGCTTTCGAACAGGGGCGCCACATTGAAGTGTATGGCACCAAAGGCAAAATCCGAGCCGGAGTCTTCTACAAGGAAAACGGCCCCGGTGAAATAACCGTGACGCCCCACTTTGGCGGGAAAACCCGCGTGGTGGAGCTGGAGGAACTGGCCGGAGGCTACCAGGGGCACGGCGGCGGCGACTGGGGATTGATTGAGGCTCTGTATGATGACATGCTGACGGTGCCCTCTCCGGAGGATATGACCACTTCCATTGAGGAATCCGCCCATTCCCATGTGATGGCCTTTGCCACGGAACACGCCCGGCTGAGCGGGCAGGTGGTGGATGTTGCTGACTTCGAACGCAAGGTCGCGGAAGGCATCCTGAATTATTGATGCGGTTTTCCTCCTTGAGGGAGAGGAAAAGGCGCAGGCGTCCAAAATGCCTGCGCCTTTTTGTATATAAAATTCTATCCTTTTTTTAGGCGGATTTAGAATCCGGTGTCAACATAAAAGAATCAAAAATGCAGATAAATGAATCTGTTACCATGTTTTTTCCTCCAGTTCCGAACGGGAAAGAAAACGAATTGTCCCCTTCGCCCATTATGGAAACACAGAATGGAAGAAAAACGGCTCTTCTCTCCATAAAAATAATTTTTAGATTAATTATTAACGCATTACATACATGATGAACTGAAATGCCAATGACCGGATTATTTTTTGTACCGAAAATGTTTCATCCTTTGCATTCGCAATGCGGATTCTAAATCCGGTACGGATTTTTTTGTCATGAGAAAAACACTTTGTCTTTTAGCCGCCTTGGCATTGTCTTCTCTATCAAATGCTGCCTCATTTTCTTTGGAGCTTTCTCCAACCGGGGGCGGGGCTCAGAACACCGTATCCCTTGACGGAATAACACCCCAGGATATCTTTGATTATGAAACCGATGTCTGGCATGGAACTATAACGAAAAGCGCTTTGTCGGGCCAGGTGTCGTTAAACGATGGTTCCCTTGGTCTTCAACTCGGCGGAGTAGCCGATGTCGGCAAGGGAAATTTTGCCGGTCTCAAATTTGACATGCCTTCAGGAGTGGAGTCTGCCAAGATGTCTTTTACGATTACTTACACCTCTGCTTGGGGAGCCGCCAATTTCAACTGCGATTATACCTGCAATGTGTATGGATTCACGGCCGAGGGAACATCCACGGTCATAGGAACATGGTCTTTGCAAAATGCCAAAGCTTCTCTTACCCAGAATGAGCCTGTTGATGTCTCTTTCGACCTGCAGTTGGACCCTGATACGGATTATTCTTCTTTTGGCTTGATATTCAATAATACCCGTGTGGCCAATGCCGGCGGCATGGGGTGTGAGATCAGCAACATTCTTATTTCCGGGGAAGCAGTACCGGAACCGGCTACGGCCTCTCTGGGACTTCTTGGCCTGGGCGCCCTTCTTCTGCGCCGCCGCAGAAACTGATGACGGTCATACAGGTGATTGACCGGACAGGCTGTGTCCAAGCCGGTTTTGTGCGAAGAGGGGATGGTTCATCCCCTCTTTTTTATCCGTTTTCCACGCAGTTTTTTCTGGTTTGATGGACAGGGACGGATAAAATGGCGGACGGTATTTATGGTTAAGGTGTTTTTCAAGAGGGTAGCCCATTTGCTGACAGCGTTTTTTGCGGGAGGCGTCTGTGTCCTGCAGGCGGCGGAGACGTCCGGCTTCGGCATAGACCTGGGTAATGGTTCCGGAACGGCGCAGGAGGGATGGACCAATGTAACCATGCCAGCAACGGCATCGGGAGGCGCCAATACATTTGTTGCCGTTCCGTTAATCAGGAATGGTGCGGCTTCTTCTTCTTCGTCCGTGGCAGTGGGAAGCCTGTTCGGAAGGCTGGTTTCCCTGACCGTCTCCGCCAGATGCAGTTCTGGAGGTTCTTATACGCTGGCGGAACCCAATACCCGGTATACCTGGTATGAAGGGGGGAAGCACAGGCACAACGGTACGAACGCTGACGCGCCTTCTTCTTTTGAATTCCCCAATGGCTGCGAAGCTTTCAATACCAGCATGCGTCTGAGCGCCAACGGGATGCCGTCCGCCTCCGCCGCGGCCAGGCTTTCCTTCTCCGGATTCCAGGCGGGCAAGGAATATACGGTATCTTTCTTTTGCGGGCACAATGCGCCTGCTTATGAATCCATGACGCTGGTCAGCGGAACTCTGGTGGATGTGCGGGGGCTTCAAAGTTCCATGGGGAGCCTTTCCGGGAATCAATTTTCCGGTCTTTCCAATTCATCGGAACAGGACGCTTATCTGGCTGTGGAGTGGAGGGCCTGTGCGGATGAACAGGGCAGGCTGGTGTTTGATGTGACCAAGGAGGCGGACAGCAGCGCTTCCGGCCGCATGGAACTGAATGCCGTTACCGTCAGTACGGACGATTCCCCGGCTCCGGAAGTTCCGGATCCCCGGCCTGTCAGCGTCTTGCACAATAAGGCGCTCATTTTTCTTCCTTCTTCTCTTGCGCTCCCCGTTCCTTCTTCCACATGGGCGGCTGAAGGCCAGTTAACCTGTGAATTCTGGGTCAGGCCCAATGATGATGCCGTCACGGGAAAAATCATTTCTTTGGGAAATGCGTCTGTTTCCCTGGAACACGGTTGTCTGGCTCTGTCTGCTCCGGATGGGGATTCCGTCGCTTCCGTGAAAGCTGCCGGGAAGGAATTGGCTGCGGGGGAATGGCACCATGTAGCCGTCTCCGTCGGGGAGGAGGTTATCAGTCTGTATGTGGACGGAGGCCTGGCCGTTTCCTCGCCGCGGTCGCCTTACCTGCAGGCCATGAAATCAGGCTGGAAAGGGATTGTGCTGGAGGCGGGGTTCAAGGGTGCTCTGGATGAACTGCGTTTCTGGAATGCGGCTCTGGGCGGGGAGGAAGACGACTTTTTCTTGAACGGACCGTTGCCCCTGTCCCATCCCAGGTATGGGAGGCTGGTGGGCTGCTGGCGTCTGGATGGGGATTTCCGTGATGCCAAGTGGACGGAATTTGCGGAAAAGACAGGGAGCGCCTTTGTGCGCCCTTACCAGGCGGTTGCCCCTGAAGGGACTGAATTTTCCATTGTCACGGATAATGAAACGTTCCGTTACATGCTGGTGACGGCATATGTGAGGAATGTGCATGTTATTTATGACTGGCCGGAGCGCGCCCATCTCATCAATAATTCCGATTTAATCTACATCAATTCCGTTACGCCGGCCGCGAATGGTTCTCTCAATTTTCAATATCCGGACAATGACGTGACGGAAAGCTCCGGTGTGGTTCTGCTGCCGTCTGACGGGGAATGTTCCAATGTCCTGGACTTCTCCGGGGAAGGGGCTTACATGAACGTGGGCGGAGGTTTGCTGGGCGGCGGCAGTTCCGGAGCGTTTACCGTGGAAGTCCGTATGGCTTTGGACGGAGACGGACAGGAGGCGGTGCTGTTTGAAAATGATAACGTTTCCATGAGGCTGGAATGGAAGGAAGACCATTACAGGGTCCGTACCCAGGCAGGCCCGGATAAAGCCTGGGAGGCGGATTTGCCGCCTGTGGAAGCCGGCAGGTATTTCTGGCTGGCCTTCGTCAGGAATTCTTCTGCGGATACGGCGTCCTTTTATGTAGACGGGGAGGCCGTAAGCACGGCCGCCGCGGATGCGGGGGAAATGGAGGGAACTGCCAATGCCGTCATAGGAAGGAATTTGGATGGCAGAATTGATGAAATGCGCGTGTGGCATGAGGCCCGTGCGGCGGCTCGCCTGGGGGCGGCTGTCCAGCACAGCTGGGGAGACAGGCTGTTGGTGGGCCGCTGGGGGACAAGTGACCAATTTGGCCATGATACAGCTTCCTGGGTGGAACATGTCCGTATCCTCCGCAGGCTGACTGAAGGCGTTTCCGGAATGCGGATACGGCTGGGTGTCTCCGGCGGGAACTGGTCCGCCATGCTGTCTGATGCAAATGCCCGTGAGGCTTTTGCCGAAAATGTGGCGGAAGTGGTACGCAAGCATCAATTGGACGGACTGGATTTGGACTTCGAATGGATTGACCAGAACGATACGGCCGCCTGGAATAATTACGGAGAATTGGCCAGGGCTATCCGGGCGGCTTCCCCGGATATGTTTTTTACCATTTCCTTGCATACCTACTATTACAAATTCCCGGCGGCCTGCATGCGTTATGTGGATTATTTCACGTTCCAGAATTATGGCCCCCAGATTGATGTAAACGGATATAGCAGCATGGTTTCCGCATGCGGAACATACCGTTCATGGGGCTATCCGGACTCCAAGATCATGCTCAGCGCTCCGTTCCAGGGGACTCCGGGCGCGGGGCAGGGCGCCGATATTCGGGCTTACCGGGACATTGTCTCAGCCTGCGCCGGAGTTCGGGAGGATCCTTCTCTGGATTCCGCCAGCTTCAATTATGGCGGAGGCAAGGTTAAGACGCTGCACTTCAATGGTGTGGATACGGTCAGGAAAAAGGCTCGCTACATCAGTGAACAGCAAGTGGCTGGGTTCATGTACTGGGATTTGGGAATGGATGTGGCGGATTCCGCCGGGAAGAACAACTACTTTGACGAATGCTGCCTGCTTCGGGCCGCCAACCGTTATGTTTCCTCCACCGCTTATCCGGATACTCCGGCCCCCTTTGCCCTTTCTTCTGCGGGGGAAACCGTCCCGGCCGGGGGCGGTGCCGTGGCGGTGGAAGTGCAGTCGGAAGAGAAGGCTCTGGGCTGGGTGGTCGCAGATTGTCCGGACTGGATTTCCGCCTCCACCGTTTCGGGAATCGGCCGGACTACAGTCATTTTGACGGCGGCGGAAAACAAATCCGCTGACGGACGGTCCGGAACGGTAATCTTCCGTTCTTCCGACAAACAGGAATGCTCTGTCATCATAACGCAGGATGGCGCCGAATTGACGGGCTACGACAAGTGGGTGCAGGACTCCTTCCCTCCGGATGCTGCCGCGGACCGGACGGCTGCGGATGCCGTTCCTGCCGGGGACGGTATCCCCAACCTGATGAAATACGCCACAGGACAGGATCCGTTGAAACCCTGCGGGAGCGTTACGAAAGTAACGCTGGAAGAGGGGGAGGACGGATGCATGCATCTGGTGCTGCGCTGGCCTGTAAATCCGCAGGCAACGGATGTGAAGCATGAAGTGGAAGCCTCCACGGACCTGGTCGACTGGATTTCCCTGGGAGAAGTGGAAACCGCCGGAAAGACGGCTGCCGAATTTTGGGATGCGGAACCCGTACGGGAAAGCGGGATGGAACGCCGGTTTTTGCGGTTGAAAGTGACTCGGGAATAACTTAGGTACGTCCTTTCTGAAAAAAATTCCGTTCCAGCTTCCGTTTTTTGAGAAATCTATACGGTCCGGCGGGGCATGCCCGGCTGGGGAGCGCCGCGTGCCCGTACCGCAACCGGACGGGCGGCTGTTTGTAAAAGATGCTCGAATTGCAAAAGCATTGCTTCCCTTGAAACAGGCAGGGGCGCTTTAAAAAATCGCGTCCGCTTCGCACGCATTATTTTCTGCCGTCTGCAGAAACCTGTGCCAAAAATTTGTGTTCCACCGCCATTCCGTGGCATTTCCGGAACGGGAAAGGAGCCTATTTCTTCTTCGTGTTGAGTTTTTCCCTTACCCGTTCCACATTGGCAAGAGCGTCTTCATTCCCCAGCTCCGCCGCCCGTTCATACCACTTTTGGGCTTCGGCCAGGTTCTTGGCTACGCCAGTTCCGCGTTCATACATGGAACCCAGGTTGTTCATGCACTTGGCGTCGTCCTGTTCCGCCCCCTTGATGTAAAACTGATAGGCCAAGGCCATATCCTGCGGGGTGCCGAGGCCTTCTTCATGCAAGTAGCCGAGCAGGAAATGCATGCCGGGTACCGCATGCGTCTGGTTCTCTTCCAGATCGGTCAGAATATTCAGCGCCATTTTCGGGTCCGGCTCCAGATCCTCTCCCTTGATGAGCAGGCGCGCCTTCTCCACCAGAGCTTCCGGATCCCTGGTTTCCGCAGCTTTCAGTACATAATCCTTGTACAGTTCCCTGTTCGGCTGCACGCCGATGCCCTGCTCGTAATAGCGGGCCAGCCTCTTGAAACCGCGTACGTCCTCCTTTTTCACCAGGGCGGTGGCTGCCGTCATGGCAGAAGCCAGAAGCTGCTGCCGTTCCGCAGGCTCCTGCACATTCCCTGCCACGGTTTCATAATAATTGGCCAGCTCGTCCAGTGCCGTCAGGCTGCCGAGTTCCACAGCCTGTTCCCAGAACTTCACGGCTTCCGGATTGATGGTTTTCGGGGCCGGGGCCTGGCGTTCCCTGCCGGACGGGGTCATCCAGGGAGGAACGGTTCCGGCATCCGCCGGAGTATCTTCCCCCTTACCCTTCTGTTCCGGTTTCCGGAGCCACGGCGGAGTGTTGGCGTCCCCTCCGTTCAGGATCAGCTTGACCTGCTGGCAGGCGGAAGTGAATCCGTTGTCCAGGGCCGCTGTTTCCCCCGTATTCTGGGGATAGGCCGCCTGGTTGGCCAGGAAAAGCAGGGAGGGGATATGCCCCCGTGCCGCCAGACCGTGCATCATGGCGCTGTAAGGCTGCAGGTTCTCATTGTTGGAACTCCACATGTCCGCCGCATCCACATGGCCTTTCAAGGCTCCCCGGAACATCCAGGAATCCCCCTCGGCCATGCGTTTTTCCAGGCCGAATTCATAAATGAGGGCGCGGCCGAGCACGTACATGCCGCAGGGATCTCCCTGTCCGGCGGAAAGCCGGGCCCAGGCCAGGGCTTCCGGGTAGCCGGATTCTTCGCTCCTGTAACTGAATAACATCAGGTATGCCAGATCCGCCTGGCTGCGGGCGTTCCCCCCCTGAGCTTTTTTACGGAGGGTGGCGGTCAGCTGTTCCCATTGTTCCGGCGTGACGTATTCAGAAATTCCTTTCAGCGTGATGAAATCTCCTGCGGCGGCTTTTGCCAGGCAATCGTTCAGCAGCGTTCTGGCAGGTTCTGCGGACGGTTTGTCCATTAAGTCCGGGTTTTCCATTTGGGCCAGGCGCAGC
>OHNO01000615.1_pt1 | contig 18910 bp, 13 predicted proteins | sample 1569521 | NCBI WGS metagenome assembly OHNO01 (sample SAMEA3879604, study PRJEB24766) | human gut metagenome | biome: human-associated habitat; feature: feces | place: USA | collected 1985/1987
CCCAGGGGTAGGTGCTTTTATACGCTTCGTGTTGCACTTACTACTGGAAATTGCGGAGACGCTGGGAGGGTCGTGCTTGGCTTTTTCCAATCAACTGAAACTATAAAACACGATAGCCACGTGGAGATCTATCCCATCTTCCCATCTTGAGGATAAATCGTATCGGGGCATGAGAGATCCCGTCTATCAGGTATCACTGTTGCCTCCCAGCATCTCAAAATAGAGATTAGCCGAATTAGCCTTCGTCAGCCCCGTGAGAGTTGCTCGACAAATGCTTGAGTATAGTACCACCCAATTACGTATATTTGCCTATGAATAGTCCGAGTTACTCTTTCATTTACTGATTCTTATCAACGTGTAAGCTACTAATAACATCAACTTAAACAGATATAAGTCATGAAAACAGCTACAAAAACAGTGCTCTGTGCCTTGCTCCTGATATGGCCACTCTTGGTGACGGCTCAGACTACTGGCGATGAGACACAGACTACCACCCCAACGATCGTACTCACCACAGAGACTTCCGTCGGAGATACCATTTGGCTCTCCTTCGAGACGGATGATTGGGAGGATCCAATTATCGAGGGACTCACCCCCACGGGCGAATCGACATTCGCTGGTAATCAGTACACGGTGACCTCGCCCACCATCAAGCTCATGGGGGAGATAACCGACTTGGGGTGCCAAGAGATCAAGCTCACAGCAATAGATCTATCTGGTATCTCATGTCTACAACAGCTCAACTGCTCGGGCAACCAGCTCACAGAGCTGAATATAGGTGACAACAAGGCTCTATCGATGCTTTACTGTCAGCAAAACAAGCTACAGCAGCTAGACCTATCTCAGTGTAAGGATCTATACGAAGTCTATTGCTTTGACAACCAGCTTAAGAGCCTTAAGTTCGGAGCTAGTCACCCCTCTTTTACAATGCTCAAAGCTGCCAACAATCAGCTGACAGCTATCGATCTGAGTGGCTGTCCTAACGTAAAGGTAATAGACCTAGGGACTAATAGTATAGACCACCTAGACCTAGCCAACAATGGAGCTATTACCTGGCTGCTCGTAGCCAACAACAAGCTCACGGATATAGACCTCTCTGCACAGACCAAGCTCGTGCGACTAGACTGCTATAACAACCAGCTCTCCTCGCTAGACCTCTCTACACTCGAGCAGCTCACTGTACTAGCCGCCGAGAGCAACCAGCTACAGGAGATCGATGTGTCGCACTGTCCTAAGCTACAAGTGATGTCTGTAGAGCACAATTCGATAGAAAAGATAGATCTGTCACAAAACCCCGAGTTAGGTAGTCTATGGTGCATAGAAAATCGCATCTATCCCAACGATATGCAGGCTCTCGTGACATCTTTGCCAAAAAAAGAATCTGCCAAGCTGGTTGCCGTTAATACCCAGAGCGATACAGAGCAAAACGTAATCCTCAAAGCACAAGTAGCAGAGGCAAAAGCCAAGGGATGGACTGTCTACGACTTCAATCCTGAGACCAAGGATCTCATCCCATACGAGGGGAGCGATACGACATTCCTCCATGTGACACTATCTGTCGGAGAGGGTGGTACAGCAACGCTCCTAGAGGTGACTGACCCTGAGCGGGTCCCCTTTGCTACAGAGATAAAGGTCGAGGCGACACCTGACGAAGGTTATGAGCTAGAGAGCATCAAAGTTGGAGATCAGGATATAACGGAAGACAAAGTCTACCTAGTTACCAAGGATGTAGAGATCACCATCACATTTCGCCTTGTCAAGAGCATAGCTGATCCGACTAAGAGACAAGATCTCACGATCACGCCCAATCCTGCAAGAGACTTAGCGAGAGTCTGTGGTCTCAAGCCTTACAGCGACTTCTCTGTTTATACGCAGGAGGGTAAGTGTATGGCAACCATTCAGGCTGATGCCCTAGGACAAGGCGAGATAGACTTATCTAATTATCCTGCTGGCAAGTACCTTGTGATCACCGATGAGCATAGTGGATGGCTCATCGTACGATGATACGATTGGTTAGAGCCTCCCGATACGCTTCATTTATGCTAGCATAGTGGCTCTGCGGAGTCTCTCCCTCTAGTCTCGACCTCGTAAGTCTCTCCATGAGTAATCAGCTATGGATGAGATTTGCGGGGTCGAGATTCATTTTTTAGAGGCAGGCGGGTTAGGGTTCTATTTCGTAACTTTGCGCCACACGCTTAACACAATAGGAGATAGCACCTATGTATCCAGACAATCTTATTAAGGCCTACGAGGCGAGCTTCAGAGAGCACTTCCGACAGCCAGCTCTCTCGGACTATGCCAGCGGTTACACTATATCTTATCGCGACTTAGCGCTACAGATCGCGCATCTACACTATATATACAAGGAGACTGGTATACAGCGCGGTGACCGCATCGCTCTGATGGGTGCTGACTCAGTTCACTGGTGCGTCATCTTTATGGCTACGATCACTTACGGCGCTGTGATCGTCCCGATACTGCAGGACTTCAATGCCGAGGACGCTAAGACGATCATCAATCATAGCGAGGCGAAGCTCCTCTTTATAGACGATCTCATCTTAGCGAAGCTCAATCCTGAGGAGGACCTCCCGATGGTGCAGACTATCTTTGACATCAAGAAGATCTCGTGGCGTTATGCTCGCTCGGGGATGCCATACGACTATAAGCGACTCCTCCCCTTCGCTCCCTTTGTGGCACGCTTTTACCCCAAGGGCTTCCGTCGCGCCGACATTGTCTACCCCGAGGTGGGCAATGATGAGTTGGTCGTGATCAACTACACCTCAGGGACGACTGGCTTTAGCAAGGGCGTGCTGATCACCGCGGGCAATCTGGCAGGCAACGCCCTCTATGCACAGAAGCTCGACCTCATGTATAGCGGTGAGCAGATCATCTGCTTCCTCCCGCTGGCACACACGTACAGCTGCGCCTTCAACATGCTCGCAGCCCTTTACATAGGCGTCCACACGCATATACTAGGCAAGGTGCCTTCGCCCAAGATCTTGATGAAAGCTTTTGCTGAGATACGCCCCGTGCTGATCATCTCTGTGCCACTCATCTTGGAGAAGATCTACAAGCAGTCTATCGTGCCGGTCCTAGAGCGCTCTACCATCAAGACACTCCTACGTATTCCGCTCCTACGCAAGCTGGTCTACCGAGAGATCCGCAAGAAGCTCACCGATGGACTCGGGGGCAACTTCCGCGAGGTGATCGTCGGGGGGGCACCGCTCTCTACAGAGGTCGCTGCCTTCCTACATCGTATCGGCTTCCCGCTCACTGTCGGCTACGGTATGACCGAGTGCGCTCCGCTCATCTCTTACAGCAACCATCGCCGCTGGGTGCCACTCTCTGCGGGACGCGCTCTGCCACATATGGAGATACGCATAGAGGTGCCGGAAGACTTTGATCAGCCCTTAGCTCCAGGTGTCGGTGAGATACAGGTGCGCGGTGACAATGTCTGCCTCGGTTATAACAAGCTTCCCGAGATCAATAAGCACCTCTTCACTACCGACGGCTGGATGCGCACGGGCGATCTAGGGCGTCTGGACAAGCGAGGCAACCTCTTTATCCTCGGTCGCTCCAAGACGATGATTCTAGGGGCTAATGGTCAAAACATCTACCCCGAGGAGATCGAAGCGAAGCTCAATAACCTCCACTTTGTGGCGGAGAGTTTGGTTTATCAGAAGAATGGTCGTCTCGAGGCGCTTGTTTATCCCGACGAATTGGCCGCCAAGCAAGCGGGGATAACTGTCGAAGAGGCATGGGAGCAGATCAAAGATCAGCGTAAGCAGCTCAATGCCAAGCTTGGATCCTACGAGATGGTGACTAAGTTCATTCGCCAGAAGACTCCCTTCATCAAGTCGCCCAAGCGCAGCATCAAGAGACATCTATACAAGGAGGGCGTTGAGGTACCGCAGGCCGATAGGTAGTATGGCTGAGCCAACTTATCGTATCGAGGGAACGCTCCGTCAGCTACCTCTAGAGGAGTATATGGCGGGGTACTTCGACCCTGATCGATTCTTCGCACTGTGCGAGCATTGTCCTACTTACCTGACCAATTGGTCTTGTCCGCCCTTTACCTATGATGTGCGTGAGGCTCTGGCACGCTACCGCTACGCTCAGATCCTCGTGCATCGTGTCACGCCCGACGAGCAGTCGTGGGCTGCGTGTCAGCCTGCCGAGGTGGGGGACTACTGCTTTCGCCTGATGGGTGCCGTGCGGGATCGTATCGACCCGCTCCTCTATCAGCTAGAGCGGCAACATGCGGGGAGTCGGCTCTTTACGGCTGGTCGCTGTCGGCTCTGTCAGCCGCAAGCCTGCACACGCAGTGCTGGCGAGCCTTGCCGTCATCCCGACCAGATGCGCTCATCGCTCGAGTCGTGGGGCTTCGACTTGAGTGGCACCACAGAGCGACTAGCGGGTATCCCGATGGTGTGGGGCGAGGAGGGGCATCCACCACGCTACCTCACGATGGTCTCGGCACTTCTCTCGGTAGAACCAATCCCTGAGAGAGATTTTGAGAGATTAGAAGTTAGAGATTAGGGGGGAGGCTCTGCTCTTTATTTTGTAACTTTGTGGAGCTAAAGACTGCACAACAATATAAACTTATCATACACCTCTATGGAATTACTTCAAAAGAACGTACAGCGCGCTAAGGCTAACAAGCAGCGCATCGTACTCCCCGAGGGTCTCGAGCCTCGCACTCTCCAAGCTGCTGACCGCGTTATCGCTGACGGCATCGCTCACATCATCCTCCTAGGTAACCCCGCCGAGATCCAGGCTAAGGCTGCTGAGCTAGGACTCAAGCATATCGATCAGGCTGAGATCATCGATCCACAAAACCACGCACGCCGTGAAGCTTACCGCGACCTCCTGATGGAGCTGCGCAAGGCTAAGGGTATGACCCGTGAGCAGGCTGACGAGCTCGTGGTCAATCCGCTTTACCTCGCTTGCCTGATGATCAAGTCTGGTGATGCTGACGGTGAGGTGGCTGGTGCACACAACACAACGGGCAACGTACTCCGTCCCGCACTCCAGCTCATCAAGACACGTCCAGGACTCAAGGTGGTCAGTGGCGCATTCCTCATCTTCTCTCCGCTCAAGGAGTATGGCGAGGACGGCTTCTTCATCTTTGCTGACTGCGCCGTCACGCCCAATCCTGATAGCAACGAGCTCGCACAGATCGCTATTGCTTCTGCCGACACGGCTCGTAGCATCGGCGATATGGAGCCACGCATTGCCCTCCTGAGCTACTCCACAAAGGGCTCTGCCAAGAGCGAGATGATCGACAAGGTTACGGAGGCTTACAAGATCGCTAAGGAGATGGCTCCTGACCTACTCATCGATGGTGAGCTACAGGCTGACGCAGCTATCGTGAGCAAGATCGCTGAGCTCAAGGCTCCCGAGAGCCCCGTAGCTGGTAAGGCAAACGTCCTCGTCTTCCCGAACCTTGAGGTGGGCAACGTAGCCTACAAGCTGGTCGAGCGCCTCGGTCGTGCTACCGCTGTCGGTCCTATCCTACAGGGTATGGCTGCTCCAGTCAATGACCTCAGCCGTGGCTGCTCTGTAGAGGATGTCTACAACGTGATCACGATCACTTGCAACCAGGCTATCGCAGCTAAGAAGTAATTCATCACTTACTCCCTTCCCTTTACTAAAGATACATTATGATCGTACTAGTCCTTAACTGTGGCAGCTCGTCTGTCAAGTATTCACTATATGATATGCCCGAGGCTCGTATCCTCGCTTCAGGCGGTATTGAGAAGCTCGGCCTGCCCGACTCTTTCATCAAGTTCAAGACAACCGACGGCAAGAAGGTGCAGATAGACCGTCCGCTACCGGAGCACACGGTAGCTGTCGAGTTTATCCTCGAGATCCTGACGAAGTCTGAGTACGCTGTCCTAGACAGTGTAGACCAGATCGAGGCTGTGGGTCACCGTCTCGTACATGGTGGTGAGGCTATCAATAAGAGCGTCCTCATCAATGACGAGGTGATCGAGCAGGTGAAGCGCGTCTCTGACCTCGCTCCACTACACAATCCACCCTCACTGAAGGGTATCGACGCTATCACGAAGCTCCTCCCGAAGGTGCAGCAGGTCGCTGTCTTTGATACAGCCTTCCACCAGACGATGCCCGCATACACTTATATGTATGCGCTACCCTACGAGTACTATGAGAAGTACGGGGTACGTCGCTACGGCTTCCACGGCACAAGCCACCGCTACATCAGTCATCGTGCTTGTGAGATCCTTGGTAAGGACTTTGACAAGACACGCATCATCACCTGCCATATCGGCAATGGTGCTTCGATCGCAGCCGTATGCAATGGTAAGGTGCTCGACACTTCTATGGGCTTGACCCCTACAGATGGTCTGATGATGGGTACTCGCTGCGGAAGTATCGACCCAGGTATCGTGCCCTTTATTATGGAGCGTGAGAAAATGACTCCGAGCGACTTCTCGACGATGGTCAATAAGCAGAGCGGTGTACTCGGCATCAGCGGTGTCTCCTCCGATATGCGTGACGTAGAGCAGGCTGCCGAGGCTGGCAACGAGCGTGCTAAGCTTGCGCTCGAGATGTATCGCTACCGTATCAAGAAGTACATCGGAGCCTACGCAGCTGCCATGGGCGGTGTCGATGTCATCGTCTTCACGGGCGGTGTCGGCGAAAACGACCAGACGACTCGTGAGGCAGTAGTCTCTGGGCTTGAGTTTATGGGCGTAGAGTTTGACTCAGCAGTCAATCGCTCTAGCCGTGGCGAGGAGAAGGTACTCTCTAAGCCCTCTAGCCGTGTGACCGTCATCTGCGTTCCCACCGACGAGGAGCTGATGATAGCACGCGACACGATGGATCTCGTCAAGTAAAGCGAGCCACGTAGCTCGCCACAAGACGACAACATAGCCGTAGGGGCGGACATCCACAGATGTTCGCCCCTACTTTATTATAGGTGGTCGAGGTTGTCGTGCGATAGCCACGTGGAAAAAAACAATTCTCCACGTGGCTATTTTTCATTCTCCACGTGGGCAAGAAACAATTCTTCCGAAGTTTCATTTGATTCCTCCGAAGTTTTGTTTCTCGCCCACGTGGAGATTTTTTATTTTCCACGTGGAGATTTGAAAATTGCCACGTGGGGAACAGCTTCTTCTGATGCAAAAGCGTATCGATTCACGAGAGAGCTCCTCTATGAGGTGCCAGCAGAGAGTCCCCTCCTCAGTAGCTCTCAAGTGCAAATCGGTAGCAAGAGCCACCAGATGAGCGTATAGCTAGAGAAAACGGATCTCGCCATCGCTCGATTATTTCAGCGGATTACCTAATAGGTAGTATTGAACATTTGTTACTCACTACCGATATACCTACTATCTGCTAGCTTTTGTCGTGAGCCATTGTAAGCCCCTGCCGTACCTTTGCAGTGGAAATTTGTCGCGTAGTAGAGGATTCGTTCCCCTTATTTTCTTCGTTTTCCCCTCCACTATGCCCATCTTGAGGTACGCTAAACAATGTAAGGGACCCCAATAAAGCTCTCCCTTAGTTTGATTTACGACAATGTCAAACACTCTATAATAATATATGAAACGATTCATTTCGTATCTCCTCTGTGGTCTCGTACTTTGCACCGTACAGCTATCAGAGGCGCAGACTGTGGACTCACTATCACAAACCTCCTCGCCAGCTCCTCGTCGGCTCACCTTTGGTGGGTATGGGGAGGCTGTCGCTTCGAGGATGTTTTACAGTAATAACTTTAAGCGCTATACCGATGCTGAGCTCTACAAAGATGCTCGTAGCTTCGGACAGGTAGACTTGCCACACGTTGTTTTCTTTGTTGGTTATGATTTTGGTCATGGTTGGTCTCTAGGCTCTGAGATCGAGTTTGAGCATGGTGGCACGGAGAGTGCTGTCGAGATCGAAGAGGAGGAGACCGGCGAGTACGAGTCTGAGATAGAGCGTGGTGGCGAGGTGGCTCTCGAGCAGTTTTGGCTACAGAAGAGCTTTTCACCAGCGCTCAACCTTCGCATCGGACACATGGTGGTGCCAGTCGGAGCGACCAATGCGTACCATATGCCGACGGAGTTCTTTACGGTTTATCGACCCGAGGGGGAGAATACGATCCTGCCCTGCACCTGGCATGAGACGGGTATAGGCCTGTGGGGTAAGCTACCCAACTGGCGGTACGAGATCATGGGTATAGCTGGGCTAGATGCTGACCGCTTTAACAATAAGGACTGGATCCATGGCGGAGCTGGTAGTCCCTACGAGTTTAAGATGGCGACGAACTACGCCTGTGCTATGCGTGTGGACAACTACTCGGTGCGCAACCTGCGCCTTAGCTTGAGTGGCTACGTCGGGACAAGCGGTCGTAACACGCTCAATGCGACAAATAAGTATGACCATATCAAGGGGCTCGTCTGTATCGGAGCTTTTGACTTCCAGTATGCCAATCCGCAGCTCATCTTGCGAGGCAATGTGGACTACGGACACCTGAGTGACTCGATGGAGATCACAAATGCTAATCGTACGACTCGTAAGGACTCCCCCTCACCAAAGAACAGTGTCGCCAAGGCGGCTCTAGCTGCTGGCTTGGAGGGTGGATATGACCTCTTCTCGGCCTCGGACAAGCTACGTCAGCTCAAGCAGCGTCTCTACCTCTTCGGGCGGTATGACTACTACGACTCCATGTTTCAAGTAGTGCCCAGTATGACCGACGAGCCCGAGTGGGAGCGACAGAAGTTTACCGTCGGACTGAACTACTACCCGATCCCTGAGATCGTTGTCAAGGCTGAGTATAGCCATCGTATGCTGCACAAGCAGTTCAACGATGAGCCGACCGTCAGCCTCGGCATCGCCTACTTCGGAATGTTTCACTTCTAGATTCTTTTAACTCAACACAATACAATCGACTATGAATAAGTATACCTACATCTTCAAAATGCTCCTTCTCTCAGTCGTGGGCGTCCTTCTCGTCTCTTGTCAAGAGAGCGACGAGCCCAAGGCAAAGCAGCTAGACCCCGCACAGACGGCACTCATTAAGCAGTTCGTCGAGGGTGTCGTAGTACCCACCTACAAGTCTCTAGCAGACAATGCTATCGAGCTGTCTGGGCTTTGCGAGGAGCTGATGAAGAATCCCTCCCAAGAGCTGGTCGACAAGGCTTGCAAGAAGTGGGTCGCAGCGCGTGCTTACTGGGAGCTTAGCGAGGCTTTTCTCTATGGAGCTGCTGGTGACTATAACATCGACCCGCACATCGACTCTTGGCCTCTGCAGAAGAATCAGCTAGACAACATCCTTAAGAACAAAGACCTCCTCGACGAACTCAAGGAGGAGGGTCCTGATGCCAAGGGCTTCGCTTCTCTAGGCTACGGTCTGCTCGGCTTCCACGCTGTGGAGTACATGATCTTTAGAGATGGTCAGCCCCGCAAGGTCGGTGAGATCACAGAGCCTGAGCGCATTTACAATGCGGCTGTCGCTGAGGATCTAGCACGTCAGGCGATCCGCCTAGAGGCTAGCTGGGCTGGCATAGACAAGGTGACGGCTGACAAGAAGAAGACGCTTGAGGATGCGGAGCTCCTGCCTACGATGGACTATGGTCAGCTCATGATCGCCGCTGGTGAGCAGGGCAACAGCTCCTACAAGAGCCAAAAAGATGCTCTCGTGCAGATCCTACAAGGTGCGAGCGACATCTCTGACGAGGTGGGCAATACGAAGATCACGGACCCCGTCAACTCGGGCAACGTCCTAGACGTGGAGTCGTGGTACAGCTGGAACTCTATTGAGGACTTCACAGACAACCTCCGTAGCGTCCGCAACGCTTACTACGGTTCTCTCGACGGCACTGTCCACAACCACTCTCTCGCTACCTACATGGCTCAGCAGCATCCTGATCTAGACAAGGAGATCCGCACAGCCCTAGACCATGCGATCAAGACGGTAGCCGCTATGCCGGCACCCTTCCGCAATAACCTGACCAAGGAGGCTACCAAGCCCGCCATCGAGGCGTGCAATGCACTCCTCGAGCAGATCGATGCAGCTATCGAAGCTGTACAGAAGTAATCAATAAACCACCGTCATACCATCTGCAGGCTTGATCCCTAGAGAGGATGCCTGCAGATGTATGATAGCATTTTAGAGGAAGTTGTTATGAACAAGGTATTAAGTATATGTAGTCTGATAGGCTGTCTGGCTCTCCTGAGCGCATGTAGCTCAGATTGTCCAGATCCAAGCGAAACGAATCCATACGAAGAGCAGTATTATAGCGGAGGAAAGCTAGGCACCGCGTTCAATAACACGGCCACCTGTTACGAGCAGTTTACCCCTGCAGTCGAGGAGGCTGGTTTGGTCGCTAGGTTTAAGAGGGGAGAGCGTCTCTTCGAGAACCCCTTTGACACCTCTACCGATCCAAACTTCCCGCTACGTGGTCTAGGGCCACTGTGGTTGCGTGCTAGCTGTATCGCTTGCCACCCAGGTTACGGACATGGTGCTAGACAGACCGAGTACAACTCGCACACCATAGGCAACGGCTATCTACTCGTCCTCACGGACCAAAACGACACTTATCTATCTTCTCTCACAGGTATGCCTCAGACGCAAGCTGCGCCTCCCTTTAAGGCACCACTTGATGAGCGTAAGATCAAGATAGACTGGCTCCCCTACACAGATGAGTGGGGCAATAAGTTTGACGATGGTGAGACCTACGACCTTATTTACCCAGAGGTGACCATACCGGAAGATGCCTTCTACGTCCCCTTGCAGGTTAAGGGCAAAGACATCCCATACTCCGATCTACGCGTTCGCCTCGAGAGCACCATCGGTATCTACGGCACAGGTCTGCTCGACGCTATCAGTGACGAGGACCTCCGTGCTCAGTATCAGACGGAGGAGAAGCACGGTGCCAACCTCAACCCCACCGTCTGGAAGAACGGTGACTTCGCTCGCTACTACACCAATACCAAGCAGGGCGACGGCACTAAGTACCTTCCCCGCTACACCTACGGACTGACACGTGGTAGCATACAGGATGGCCCTGGAGCTAACGCTATCTGGAACATCACCAACGTGACTCGTAGCGATCGTCGCTACCACTACATGACCCCTGCCTATGCTCAGGTCGCTTCTGAAGATCCCGAGGTGCAGGCACAGTTTTATACCTACTACCCAGAGTGGAGGAAGAGTGGGGATGTCAAGAAGGACATCTACGACTACCTAACCTCTAGCGAGCTGCCGGCCGACATGACCGATGAGGAGTACATCGACTTCATGGTATGGCACCGCGGACTAGCCGTCCCGTCGGCACGAGATGCTGATAGCAAAGAGTTCCAACAGGGTAAGAAGCTCTTTGAGGAGATGGGGTGCGCTAGCTGCCACCGTCCTACGTGGACTACGGGCGAGGATCAGATCCGGGATCCGAACAACTTCTTCGTCGGTGCTCGTGCTAGCCTCCTGCCACGCTACCCGCATCAGAAGATCTGGCCCTACACCGATATGATCCAGCATCAGCTGCAGATGAAAAACAACATCCGCACAGGCTGGTGCCGTACTACGCCGCTGTGGGGACGTGGTCTGAGCATGAAGGCTACTGGAGCTAGCGATCGTCTACACGACTGCCGTGCACGTACCGTGATCGAGGCGATCATGTGGCACGGCGCTAAGACTAGTGATGCGAGAGCGTCTGTTGAGAAGTTTCGCAAGCTCAGCAAGGAGGAGCGAAAGGCTGTCGTTACCTTCATCGAGTCGATCTAATCCCGCAGGTTTATTTGACGGCTCAATTCGATCTAATCTCTAACCTCTAAAGTCTAACCTCTAACTTCTACCCCTCTCCTGAGCAAGCATTTGCTAGAGCAATAGATTATGATGATAGATATAAGCTGTCAGGGGAGGGGAGACACATACACCCAAACACTTTATTCTTATGAAGTACTTAACTACACAGCTAGCACTGCTAGCGCTCATCCTTGCTAGCCTGACAGCTTGTCAGCAGGAGTGCGGTAGCGACACCCCTCAGACGCTTAGCGAGGAGTATTACAGCGGAGGCAAGCTAGGCACTACCTTCAACAACACGGCCTCATGCTTCGAGCAGCCCACAGAGGCTATAGCACTGGCTGGACTAGATGCCAACTTCAAGCAAGGTGAGCGTCGCTTTGAGACGGCGCACGCTGCTGGTGATGTACCTGGTCTGACCTTCACGGGACTAGGTCCTCTATACAATCGTACCTCCTGCGAGGCTTGTCACCCGGGCTATGGCCATGGTAAGCGCATCACACGCTACAATAGTGAGCAGATGGGCAATGGCTGTCTCATCATCGTTACCGACAAAGAGGGAAATATGGCTAGCTCGCTCGGATTAGTGCCTATGACTGTCGCACTGCCGCCCTTCAAGCCTATGATCGATGCTGACAAGATGACCATCGACTGGCGCAGCTATACGGACGAGTGGGGCAATAAGTTTGACGATGGCGAGACTTACGATCTTATCTATCCCGAGGTGCATCTGCCCGCAGAGGCTCTCTACTCGCCACTAGAGGTGAATGGCAAGCCCTTCCCGCTCGATCAGGCGGTCGTTACGCTTGAGTCTACCATCGGCATCTATGGTACGGGTCTGCTCGATGCGATCAGCGATGAGGATATACGTCAGCAGTATATCAAAGAGGCTCCGCACACACCGCTCAATCCCGCTATTTGGGCTGGTAGCGACTTCGCCCCCACGGGGGTAGACGCTGCGGGGCACCCGATGCGCTTTGACTATGCGTGTGACTTTACCAAGCTCTCTGCCAATGTGAGCCTATGGGAGGTGACCAATATCATCACGCCGATGTTTCGTAAGTTCTACATACCTGAGGCTTACGCACGGACGGCAAGCAAAGATCCCGACGTACAGGCTGAGTTCTACAAATACTTCCCTGATCGCAAGAAGACTGGCAATGTGGAGAAGGATATCTACGACTTCTTTACAGCTACAGACCTGCCCGTCGAGATGGACGCACAGGCTTGCTACGATCTGATGGTGTGGATACGTGGTCTAGCTGTGCCAGCTGCGAGAGACATAGACTCCCCCGATGTGCAGCGTGGTAAGCAGCTCTTCACTGAGATAGGATGTGCCACTTGCCACCGTCCCTCTTGGACTACGGGCGATGACGTTGTCGTGGATGTGTATGGTCTGACCGAGGGCGGCAAGAAGGCTATGCCACGCTACCCCAAGCAGAAGATCTGGCCTTACACCGACATGGTCCAGCACCAGCTCCACATGCAAAACGACATCCGCACGGGTTGGTGCCGTACCACCCCGCTCTGGGGACGCGGTCTGAGCCAGAAGGCTTCAGGTCATCAGGATCGACTGCACGACTGCCGCGCACGCAATGTGATCGAGGCTATTATGTGGCATGGTGCTAAGAATAGTGATGCACGATTTACGGTAGAGAAGTTCCGCCAGCTTGACCGCAAGGATCGTGAGGCGATTGTCAAGTTTATCAACGCTGTATAGCTTCACGCACTAGATTACAACATAAATATGGTGTGGCGCAAGCTCCCTTTCATATTACTACTCATCACGGTGGCTGTCCTCGCGACAGCCACTGTGGTTGAAAAGCTTTACGGTACGCCCTTCGTGCAGGAGCACTGGTATGGCTCCCCGCTCTTTACCATCTTGTGGGTGCTACTCTCCTGTGCTGGGCTACTTTATATCTTACGAGCTAAGCTCTACAGACGCTTCTGGATCTGGATGATCCACGTCTCACTGCTGGTCATCTTGCTGGGTGCTGGCGTGACTAGCTGGACTGCCATACATGGACGGATCAAGCTCCAGGAGGGTGCCAGTCCTACGGATCGCTATCAGAGTGAACAGGGAGAGACACTGACCCTCCCCTTTGAGGTCGCTTTGGAGCGGTTTGATCTGACCTACTACACAGGGACTCAATTCCCGCTAGACTACCAGAGCAATCTCGTCATTCAGGACGGGGAGCGGTCGCAGAGCATCCGTGGTGCTGTCTCTATGAATCGCATCTTCCGCTACCGATTCTATCGCTTCTACCAGTCAGGCTACGACCCAGAGACCACCTCCTCGATCCTCTCCATCGCATACGATCCATGGGGTATATCGATCTCTTACCTAGGCTATGCGCTCCTCGCAATCAGCCTCGTAGGGGGCATGTACGCACGTCGTCGTAAAGTGAGACAGCTCCTCAAGCAGGCTCTCGTCTCTCCCGTGGCGATGCTTCTGATACTCCTCGCTGGTGGTACGCTCTCGGCAGAGGCAAAAGCCCCCTCGACGCCACTCCCCAAGACGATCCCCGCTAGTGTGGCTAAGAGCTTGGGCGAACTGCACATCCTATACAACAATCGAGTCTGTCCTCTAGAGACCTATGCTCAGGAGTTTACCGAGAAGCTCTATGGACGCAGTAGCTACCGAGGCTATTCTGCCGAGCAAGTCTTGGCGGGCTGGATCTTTTACTACGACAGTTGGGTCGATGAGCCGATGATACGGATCAAAGATCGGAGCATACGCAAGCTGCTCGAGTGCTACGAGGGAAAGCGAGTGAGCTACCGTCAGTTCTTTGATCTACAGGGCAACTATCGCCTGGAGGCTCTGCTAGACAACTACATACAGCACCCCGACCAGCCCGGACGCAAAGCCCTCTTTGAGGCACACGAGAAGTGTCAGGTGATACAGAGCTTAGGGTTAGGTGAGTCGCTCTTGATCTTCCCTGTACAGAGCCATGGAAGTATCGCGTGGTATCATCCAGCCTCTACCGATCTCCCCGCAGAGATGCCACTAGATCAGTGGACCTTCGTGCGTAAGAGCTTTAACTACCTCAGCGAACTGGTCGTCATGCAGCAATGGGACGAGGCGCAAGACTTTCTCGTCAAGCTCCGTCAGTACCAGCTCAAGGAGGGCGGTGAGAGCTGTCCCTCGGCTGTGCGCTTTCGCTCAGAGCTCTACTATAACCAGCTCTCTCCCTTTATTGGACTGCTCGCCAAGATCCTCGCCGCCATCGGGATCTTGCTCTTCATCTGGACTGCCTATCAGCTCTCCGTGGGACGACTCAAGGATCCTCGATTAGTCAAGTGGGGCATCTGGGCCGTCATCTACGGCAGTATGCTCTACCTAACCCTCATGGTGATCCTGCGCTGGATCGTCTCGGGATATGTGCCGCTGAGCAATGGCTTTGAGACGATGCAAGCCTTAGCTTGGATCGTACTGCTACTGACCATACTTGCAGGGCGTAAGCATCGAGTACTGATCCCCTTTGGGCTACTTATGGGTGGGTTGTCGCTCTTGGTCGCCTCCTTCGGGGGCAGCAATCCACAGATCACTCCGCTGATGCCAGTGCTTCACTCGCCGCTACTGAGCATCCACGTGCTGGTTATCATGATAGCGTATAGTCTCTTGGCCTTTATGATGCTCAATAGTTGCATGGCACTGATCCTGTCGCGACGCTCTACCGTCGGGACGCACCTAGAGGCACTCAGTAGACTGCTCCTCTATCCAGCGGTCGCGCTACTGGCTATCGGTATCTTCATCGGAGCCGTCTGGGCCAATGTCTCGTGGGGACGCTACTGGAGCTGGGACCCCAAAGAGGTGTGGGCACTCATCACGCTCATCATCTACGCCCTGCCACTACACTGCGAGTCGCTGCGCTGCTTCCGCTCGCAGAGGTTCCTGCATGTTTATCTCTTGATCGCTTTCGTGTCGGTGCTGGTCACCTACTTCGGGGTCAACTTCTTCCTCGGCGGAATGCACAGCTACGCATGATGCTCCCCCTTACGAAGCGATAAATCCACTCCACGGAGGAAAAGCCAATTCCTCCGTGGATGTTTTTCATTCTCCACGTGTTCGTTTTTTGATCTCCACGTAGGCGCCCACCTTGCATCCGTCGCCCACGTCGCACTTGGGGCGGATGTGGGCAAAGGGCCCCACATGCACGTTCCGGCCCAGGGTGCTGTCGTAGGCCTGGGAGGCGTTGACCTCGCAGCCATCCCCCACCTGGCAGCAGTGGATGAGCGTGTTGGGGCCAATCTGGCAGTTTGCCCCAATCACTGTCTCCCCCCGCAGGATGGTCCCCGGCAGAAGAACAGTGCCCGGGCCGATGGCGACGCGGGGGTCGATATAGGTGTGGCCGGGGTCCAGCACGGTCACGCCGGCGCTCTGGTGTCGGCCGGCGATCTCCTCCCCCGCCGCCTGCTGCAGCTGCGCCAGTTCCGCCAGGGAGTGGAAGGGGCGCAGCGTGCCGCCTACGGGGAACAGGGGCTCCCGCACTTCCTCAATCCGGCAGCCGCCGGCAAATTTCTCCAGATCCTCTTGATAAGCCTCAGGTGTGCCCAGAGCGGCCTCGGCTCCCGCCGGAAAGCAGGCGGCGGCCTGGGCGTGATACGCCTCGTGGCAGACAACAAAAAACCGCCCAATGCCCTTTTCCATCCAGGCCCGCATGCACCAGTTCAAAACCGGGCAAAAAAGGGCCTCCTGCAGCATCAGCGGTTTTTGGTTATCGGTTGGAGATACACGGTCCGTCATACATACCACGACGCATTTTTGATCCATCGGGCACATCCCCTTCCCTGTAGTGGCGTTTTCTGATTTCATTATAGCAGACACGGCAGGTTATGCAAGGGGGATTTTTGAAAAAATACGCGCAATTTTTATAAAAAGGTGAGGAAACTATTTTTCTTCTGACTTTTTGCACAAGGTTTTCCTGTTATGTAGACTAAAATTCGTGGTTTCATAAAATTGAAGGACGGTTTGCGGCTGTTTTGTAAAATAATAAAAAGAAATTCTTGCTTTATGCTTGAATTCGAGAAGAAATTGTTTTACAATATATGCTGTTAAACTTTGAACAAAGCGGCCTGGCGGCTGGGCCGCCGGGGAGGAACCTATGCTGCATATTGTCCTGGTGGAGCCGGAGATCCCGCAGAACTGCGGCAATATCGCCCGTACCTGTGCCGCCACCGGCAGCAGCCTGCATCTCATTGAGCCTTTGGGTTTCGACGTGTCGGAAAAGGCGGTGAAGCGGGCGGGGCTGGACTACTGGCACCTGGTGGAGGTGACGGTGTACCCCGGCCTGGAGGACTTCTTCCGCCGCCATCCGGAGGCGGCGGGGGATCCGTGGCTGGCTACCACCAAGGCTCCCCGCTCTTACAGCCAGGCTTGTTTTTCCCCCGGCTGCTGGCTGTTTTTCGGCAAGGAGACAGCGGGGCTGCCCCAGGATTTCCGGGAGCGGTACCGGGAGAGGTGCGTCCGTCTGCCCATGGTGGACCGGGCCCGGAGTCTGAACCTGGCCAACAGCGTGGCGGTGCTGGCCTACGAGGCCCTGCGCCAGAACGGGTTTCCCGGTCTCCTGGATGCGGGGGAGATGGCGGACGGCCGGTAAGAGCCCCGGCCTATGTGATGGCGCATACCCTGCCCGGCGCCGAGGCATGCTAAAGAAACGGCGGAATAACCAAGATCCGAAAGGAGTTATATGTATGAATTACAACAAGAAGACCGTCAAGGACATCGATGTGAAGGGCAAGAAGGTCCTTCTGCGCTGCGATTTCAACGTCCCGCAGGACAAGGCTACCGGCGCCATTACCGACGATAAGCGCATCCGGGCCGCCCTGCCCACCATTCAGTACCTGCTGGATCAGGGCGCGGCTGTCATCGCCTGCTCCCATCTGGGCAAGCCCAAGGAGGGGCCGGATCCCAAGTTCAGCCTGGCCCCCGTGGCCCAGCGCCTGAGCGAACTGCTGGGCCGCACAGTCATCATGGCCTCCGATGTGGTGGGCCCCGACGCCACGGCCAAGGCTGCCGCCCTGGGCGGCGGGGAGATCATGCTGCTGGAGAACACCCGCTTTGAGCCCGGCGAGACCAAGAACGACCCCGCCCTGGCCAAGGCCATGGCGGATATGGCCCAGGTGTACGTGTCCGACGCCTTTGGCGCGGTGCACCGGGCCCACGCCTCCACCGCCGGCGTGGCCGCCTACCTGCCCGCCGTCAGCGGCTTCCTCATTGAGAAGGAACTGGAGATCATGGGGGGGGCGCTGAAAACCCCCAAGCGGCCCCTGGTGGCCATTCTGGGCGGCAGCAAGGTGTCCAGCAAGATCGGCGTCATCAACCATCTGCTGGATATTGCCGATACCATTATTATTGGCGGCGGCATGGCTTATACCTTTGCCAGGGCCCAGGGCGGCAGCGTGGGCAAGAGCCTGCTGGAGAGCGACTGGCTGGATTACTGCAACGAGATGCTGGCCAAGGCCAGGGACAAGGGCGTGAAGCTGCTGCTGCCGGTGGACACCCTCTGCGCCGCGGAGTTCTCCGCCGACGCCGCGCCGGTGCTCCATGACACCATGGCCATTCCCGACGATATGATGGGCATGGACATCGGTCCCAGGACCATCGCGGAGTACACCCAGGCCGTGAAGGGCGCCGGCACCGTGATCTGGAACGGGCCCATGGGCGTCTTTGAGTTCCCCGCTTTTGCCGAGGGCACCCGGGCTGTGGCCCAGGCCCTGGCCGACACAGACGCCATCACCATCATCGGCGGCGGCGACAGCGCGGCCGCCGTGGCTCAGCTGGGCTACGCCGACAAGATGACCCACATCTCCACCGGCGGCGGCGCCTCCCTCGAGTTCCTCGAAGGCCTCGAGTTGCCCGGCATTGCGGCCCTCAACGACAAATAATTTCATAAGATAAGGAGCGATATAGCCATGCGTAAACCCATCATTGCCGGCAATTGGAAGATGAACATGACCCCCAGCCAGGCCAAGGAATTGGTCACAGATCTGATTCCTTTGGTAAAGGACGCCGCCTGCGACGTGGTGGTGTGCCCCCCCTATGTGGACATCGCCCTGGTGGCGGAGCGTAACGGCCTGAGGCGGCCCCTCTACATCGGAGACACCCAGGGGGACTATGACGCCGCCTCCAAGGCGGGGGTCCCCTTCCTCCATGCCGCCTACGGC
>OHNO01000619.1_pt1 | contig 18834 bp, 14 predicted proteins | sample 1569521 | NCBI WGS metagenome assembly OHNO01 (sample SAMEA3879604, study PRJEB24766) | human gut metagenome | biome: human-associated habitat; feature: feces | place: USA | collected 1985/1987
GCAACTCGACGATGAAGCGCGAATTCTCGCCGTCCCCCAAAATCAAATTGTGGACAATTGAAAAGGAATCCACTATCACCTGTGAGCCATCCAAGGAAGTGGAACTGGAATTTGAGAAACCGGAACCCGTCTATTTGGAAGGGAATGGTGACTGCAATGTAAGTAGCTTGAGACCTAAGATTTGCGTAACGGTTTGCAAAGATGAATCGGAAAACGTATGGAGGTGTCGTGTTGTTTCCGTTTCTGCCGGAGCCAAGCTAACTATGTATGAAGGCATTTACGTGAATCCCTATGTTGATCTCCCTCTCAATGAAGAAGAAGCCGTCGAAGCGGTCAACGAAATGAACGGCTACCAGGCCCGCGGAAGAGTGGGCACATGGCACACGCCGCAGGCTTCCCTCGCCCACGAAGAACACCACCGCCGTCAATGGGAGGATGCCTACAAGTTCTACTGGAAGGACTCCAAAATACAGGAAATGCTTGAAAAGCAGACTATCTCCTGCGACAAAGAACCGAACATGGATAAAGCCGTGAAGTTCATGCAGGCTCTTGCCAATGAAATGGCATTGGATCTTTGGACGGAGACATCAGCCTATGTACTGGCGTTGCCAGATGATGCCAATGACATACCCTATTGCGCCGGACAGGAAGTCCTGAACGAGGCAACCGCCTATGTCATTCGTCTGGCCGACGCGATGGGGTGGAACAATGTTCCCAGGTTTATCACGAAACCTGGAACGATCGAGCCTCCCTGTTTCATGCCTCCGGTCAGCGAAGGTGAAACCCGCAGCATGGCTGTTGCGGAGGAACCGGCGTCCTTGATCCTCTCCATGGCGGATACTTCCCAATTCACGGAAGGCAAAATCACAGTCCGCTTCCGCAACGAAGGAAACGAGCCTGTCCGCATTCCCGATGAAATCAACGACGAAACGTCCGATTTCTTTTTCGTGACGGTGTTGAGGACGCAACAGGGGAAAATGCGCGTTCTGAACAGGGAAATAGGCTCCATGACCTTCCAGCGACCCTTGAACTACCGGGAGCTTGCACCCGGTCAGGAATACAGCGTCACGATTCCGGTGTGTCTGGATGAAGTCGATCTGGAAGGCTGGAAACAATGTTCTTGTGAACTGGAAATGCGCTACTATAATCAGCAGGGTAAGGATTGTTTCCTGGGGGTTCTCCGGGCAACGGCCAGGCTCACGCTGCAATGAAAAAAATCTTCCGGTATTTAATACTTCTGGCAAGCCTGTCCCTCCATGCTGCGGCATGGGGGGACATGGCCGACAACGGAGTGGAATGCTCCGTGGTGATGGAAAAAACCGAATTTGACGCGAGGGCTGCCTTCCCGGACTTCAAGCTGGTGTTCACGAACAAGGGCGAAAAGACCGTGCGTCTTTTCGATGACTTCTATCCTCTCAAGGATAACGGTCCGCATATTTCCATAGAGATTTTTTGGAAATTGACAAAAGAGAAAAAGGAAAAGGTAGCAGCATATTACCCTCATTATTGCATTGAGCGAGGACAGTTCTTGAACTTCATCACGTTGAAGCCGGGAGAAAGACATGAAGTGCTCATCAAAGATGCGTATCTGTTGATGCACTATTTTGGGCCTTCACGCCGCCTTCGCAATGGTGAGAAATATGAGTTGGAAGTAATCTTTCGTGACGGATATGGAGATCCCGGTGTTCGGAGGAAGTATGTAGGAAGAAAAGATTTCTCCGTGGTCGATCAATCGCCCTGGAGATAGTGAGACATTTTATTACAAGGTGGCTTTAAAGTATGAGAATAACGCTTACGATCCCTCTAGTGGCAATGCGGTCGCGTTCAACGTCACGATGGACAAGGAACCTATCCAGGAAGGGAAGTACGAAGGGAACTCGACGATGAAGCGCGAATTCTCGCCTTCTCCCAAAAGCTCGCGCTGCAATGAAAAAATCTTCCAAATTTTAGGGCTTTTGGCCAGCCTGTTCTTCCATGCTCCTGCATGGGGGGATATGGCCGATAACGGGATTGAATGTTCCGTGGTGATGGAAAAGGCTTCGTTCGATCCAAGAGCCGCTTTTCCGGACTTCAAGCTGGTGTTTGCCAATAAGGGAGAAAAGGCTGTGCGTCTTTTCGACGACTTCTATCCTCTCAAGGAACGCGGGCCGAATATGATCATCAAGATATGGAGTCAGGGAAACGGAAAGAAGGGAGAAAGGCCAACGGCATGGTATCTTCCCTCCTATCAAATGGAACGTGTCGCGAATCTTATGCGCTTTATTACCCTGAACCCCGGAGAAAAATATGAAGTGCCCGTCAAGGATGCATACCTGCTGCTGACCTGTTTACAACCTCTGGCCAGCGGGAAAATATACGAATTGGAAGTACGTTTCCGGGACGGATATGGAGATCCGGGTACCCGGAGGGAGTATGTGGGGAAAAAGGATTTTATCGTCATTGATCAAACTCCCAGGTGAATTTGAAAAATTAATATAGCCCCGTTCATGAAATATGAATAGGACTTTTTTGTGGAGGGGAGGCATACCCTTTCTTTGGAATTTTAAACTATGGAGCCTGTGCTAAGGGGTATTCAGGGAATGAAATTTGAATGCTGAAATAAACGATGATGGACAGCAGGGGGGCTCGTTTTTCCCGTAAATCCAGGGAAGGGTTATTTCCGTAACATGGACGGGGAAAGTTTCAGGAGCCGGTTGTGTCCGCCCGTGCAGTGGAAAGGCCGCTGTCAGACTGGCCGTGACTCAGCATTGATGCAAGTGGTTCGTGCGCGTTTTCTAACGGCTGGATAGCAGTTGTTTCAACTCCGGAAGGCGAAAGTGCAGCGGAGGAAGTTCTTGCTCGAGCTCAGCTGATTTTTCTTTTCTCAGCATTTCAGCCCGTTCTTCCAGTTTTCGGGCTTCTGCCAGAATTTTGCGTATTTCCTGCCGGCCCCGGCCTATATGGGCGACGGCCCGGGAAGGATCCGGAGTAAAATCCGGTCCTCCCTTAAGATATTTTTCAAAGTATTGCTGGTAGCGTTCCGCCAATTCCCTTCCTCTGGCAAAAAGCTTGCGGTCTTCTGCCACATAGGCCGTCACGGCGGGATCCACGTTTTTCGTGCTCAGGTCCGCCAGTTCTTCGTCCCTTTCCCGCAACAGGTCAGCCGCATCCCTGCTGCTTTCTTCCAGGCCCGGAAGGGTAGGGTTCTTTTTCAGTTTCAGGAGGCGTTGCACCAGTGCGTCGCTTTTTTCCGAGTATTCCGTATTGATGTCCGCCGCCTCTTTCCAGTAGGAGACGGTAGGATCACCGCAGGAGGCCATCAGGAACGCGGCCAGCATAGGGAGCATGCGCCGCAGGAAAACAGAGGCATTCATTTATCCTTTGTAGCATGCTCCAGGCGGGAATCAAGGGTGTCTTCCGTTTCCCCTGTTGCTGTTTCGCGTTGAAAAGCGGTGAAGCTTAATTGATTTCAATTCCGGAGTTTTTCTTTTCCACCGGAGGGGGCATTTCCACCACGCCGCAGCTGTTTCCGGGGGTCAGCAAAATTTCTACTTCCAGAGGCAGGGTCGTATCCGCCAGCAGCCCTTCCGGGATGGATATGCCTATGGGAGCGGAGCTTTTGCCGGGCAGCACTTCCTGGGGGGAAATGATGTCCAGAATGAGGCGCCCATGTTGGAGAATATTGATTTTACTGATGGAGAAGGCATCCTTCAGGCTTGTGTTGTGCAGAGTAACGCCCTTGAGCTGGGACGGGGCGAACGGCCCTGGAATAGTGAAGCGCAGAATGGTGTTTTTTTCTCCGGTAAGAGGAAGGGGAAGCCAGTACGCCGCGATAGGCGCGTTGGGATTCAGGCTGTCCGTGGAGTAGGAAGATCCATTGAGGCGTTCCATCATCAGGCTGGAAAGTTCCGGGGAGGCGGGTACGCCCCAGCCCTGGGAGTACATGAGGGAAAGCAGGTACAGGGCCTCCTGGTCCCGGTATTGGACCGCCATTCTCAGGAAACGCGCTGCCTGGGCGTAATCCCGGGAGGCAAGGGGAGGCTGCTGGGGAATGCGGGGAAAATAGGAGGGGATGTCCATGAGCAGGATGCCCAGCTCTTTCATGGCTTCATAGCACCCTCCTGTGGCGGAACGGTAAAGCCATTCCACGCCTTCTTCCGGCCTGGAACCGCCGGGACAGTCCGGAGACATGAGGGTTTTCCCCAGTGCCTGCTGGGCTATCGGGTAGCCGGCTTTGGAAAGTTGCTCCAGGGCCGGCAGCATGCCCGGCATGGAACTTGCCTGGTCGAGAATATTTTTGTTCTCCGGGGAGGGCGCGGCGATTGCCGCCACAAGATTTTTGTAGGCCGGGTCATGGAGCAGGGCCGGTTCCGGCACGGGAGGAGCAGCGATGAAACGGATTTTCGGGAAGGCTTCTTCCGTGCGTTTCGTCTCGTTTTTGAAACATGCCATTTGCATGGGAACGGCCTGGTGGGCGGCATTTTCAAAGGAGTACGTGTAGGTGCGGTCCGTGGACAGTTCCGGAAGTGCGGGAAAGAAGAAGGTGGAGGTGGATTGCCCCGGCACCGTGAAGGAGGGGACGGCATTGATGGAGCGGTCCACCAGGACGCCGTTGGAGTCCCGGATGGTGAGGTACAGTTTTTCCCCGTTTGCTGCCGGGGGAATGATTTGGAGATAAATGCAGGAGATGCGCAGTTTTTCCGGCAGGATGGGAGGAAGCCCGGAACGGGTCAGGATGGTGTCGTCAAGGCGCAAACGGAACTCCGTCAGCGACCGCGGTTCCAGCGCCGCGTCTTCCGTTATTTTGAGTTCCGGAATGCGGATGGATGCCAGATCCCGTGGCGGCGGTTCCGGTTCTCCCACGCTGGAGCTTGCCGCGGGCTGCTGGATGGCTTCCTTGATGGTATTGATGGTAGTGCCCATAGGGGCTTTTTTCATGTAATCCAGCAGATAAAATGCTCCCGCTCCCAGCAGGATGGTGCATGCGCTTCCTACCAGCAGGGACATCATGTGGCGGTTGCGGCGAAGAGCGCGTGCGGACTGCCTGCGTGAGGCGGAATGAAGGCCGTCCGTTCCGGTGGCGGCCTTTCTGCTGCCGATGTTTTTCCCGGCGCCGGGAGTTGGCATTCCTTCCGGATGGGCATGGCGGAGGTCTGCCGGGAGGACTTGAATAGTGGCGGAGGATTCTTCCCCGGAAATAGCGCAAATGTCGTGAATCCATTCGCCGGCAGTCTGGTAACGGCAATTGATCTGGGGGGCCAGCGCCTTGTCCAGGGAAAGCAGGAACTGCCGTGAGTAATAGCGGGTGAGCACGGGGTCGCTGTGCAGCGGCTGCATTTCATCTTCCGCCAGGCGCGCTTCCGCGCGGTCCGGAGGATTTCCTGTAAGCAGGGCGTAAAAAGTGGCCCCTACGGAATAGAGATCGCTCCACGGGCCGATATTCGTTTTGCCCAGCGCCTGTTCCGGGGAGGAATACCCCTGGGTGGTCAGGACGGTGGCGGCATGAAGTTTCAGGGCATGCCGTGCCGCTCCAAAGTCGATCAGCACGGGCGTGCCTTCCTCCGTCAGCAGGATGTTGCCGGGTTTGATGTCCCGGTGGTAAATGTGCCGGGAATGGAGATAGTCCAGAATCCGGAGCAGGCGCGTCAGCAGCCCCTTGAGTTCGTCTTCCGTATACCGGTGCCCGGTGCTGTGAAGTTTTTCCCCCAGATAATCCAGGGAAAGGCCGGTAATATGCTCCATGGCGAAGTAGGCCGTGCCGTTGGCTTCAAAGACGGAAAGGATTCTGACGATGCCGGGGTTGTTGAGCTCCGCCAGCGTCTGAGCCTCGCTCAGAAAGCTTTTCAGAGCCCAGGTGTAATTTTCCAGATCGTGTTCATTATTGGGCCGGATATGCCCGGTCAGAGGGTCCCGGTAGGAGTATCTTGAAGGGAAGTTTTCCTTGATAACCACGTTGCGGTTCAGGAACAGATCCTTCGCCAGGTATGTGATGCCAAAACCTCCGCTGCCCAGGACGCGGATGATTTCATATTGTTCCAGGCGCGTGCCGGGAGCCAGCTCCCGCTGGTAAACGAAAAAGGCCCCTTTTTCTTCCGCATGGGGCAGGGGCGGACGTCCGGGCAGAATCTGTTCCAGGCCTGTCGTCGGAGCGGGAGGCGGGACTTGCCCTGTCACCCGGGGCTGGTCGTCTGGCTGGCCTTCTTCTGCTGGCATGAGGGGAAAAGTTCCTGAAACGGAGCTGGAGCATTCTTATATGCCGCGGAAGTCAAGTCAAGGGGAATGCCTGTTTTCCTCCGTCTCCGGAGGGGTCGGTATGGAAGAGGTTTTCCTGACGTTAAATGAACGCAACAAACCCGGAAGGCAAAATGAAGGAGGAAGTTTTCTGCGATGCCCTTTCTGCCTGTCCCTCCCGCAGAGGTTTGCGGCATTCCGGGAAGCTTGTTTCTCCAAATGTTCAGGGTTTATGGCGTTTGATGAATTCCCGGGCTGCTTTCAGGTAGGCGTCCGCCGCAGCTCCGGAAGGATCGTGTTCAAAAATGGTGTGGCCGAAACTGGGGGCCTCCCCCAGCCGGATGGAACGGGGGATGACCGTTTTGTACAGCATCTGGGGCAGATGCCGTTCCACCTGGTCGATGACCTGGCGGGAAAGATTGGTGCGGCCGTCATACATGGTCATCAGTACTCCTTCATGCCGAATGCGGGGATTGGCGCCGCTGGCGCAGATTTGCGCCGTCACGTGCAGAATCTTGGCCAGCCCTTCCAAACCGAACCATTCGCATTGGAGGGGAGTCAGCACTTCGTCGCAGGCGGCCAAGGCGGAGGTCATTAAAACGCCCAGGGAAGGTGGCGTGTCCATGATGCAGTAATCATAGGTGTCCGACTCCCGCAGGGGGGCGAGCGTTTCCCGGAGGCGGGTCAGATGGTTGCCGGAACGGGCCAATTCTATTTCCACGCCGGCCAGGTCCATGGTGGAGGGGATGATATCCAGCCGTTTCCTGCCGGAAGGCAGGATGCACTCTTCCGCCGGAAGCTGGCCGAGCAGGGCCGGATACAGGCTGGGCATGTCTTTTCCGTCAATGCCCATGCCGCTGGTGGCATTGGCCTGCGGGTCCAGGTCAATGACAAGGATTTTCTTTTTCAGCTGAGCCAGGGCGGCAGCCATGTTGATAGCCGTAGTGGTTTTTCCCACTCCCCCCTTCTGGTTGGCGATGGCGATTATTTTCATTCAGGAAAAGGATGCGGAAAAATGGTAGCATAACGGGAGGCCCTTTCAATCATTTTCCCGGAGAGCCGGAAGCTCTCTCAAGCCTCAGGGCTTTCCCCCTTGGGGGGCGGTGTGTTTCAGAGGGGGAAAGAGCGGGGAAAACCGCTGCCGCAGATACGGCGTCAGGGAGCTGTTGGAATGGCGGGGCGTTCGGAAGACAGGATAAGACGGAAGCCCAGCGCGTTATCCCTCGTATTTTCCGGCAGGGGAGTGCGGATGGAAGTGGTGAGCTGTTTGGGGCGGAAGGACAGGTAGCTGCCTCCGCGGGCGACGCCGTAGTTGCGGATGGGGAGGGATTCCGGCCCCCCGTAGGAATCGTCTACCCATTCCATGACGTTTCCTTCCAGGTCGTACAGGCCCAGGTGGTTGGGCGGAAAGGTTTTTACGGGGGCCGTATACGGCTGTCCGTCGTTATATCCTACGATAACGCGGGAGGACGGCAGGTAAATCAGGGCGGACTGGTCCGCAAAATTTCCCGTTTTATCAGGCGGCGGCCATGAATACCCCCACGGGAAGGCTTCCCGGGAGTTTTCATGAGGCAGCGTCTTTTCATAGGGGGAGGCTCCCTGTTCATCCGTCAGACGCACCCAGGAACTCCATTCCTCATCCTTGGGAAGACGGTAGGAGTCGTGCTGATCAATCAGGCCCAGGGCCCGCTCTTTGCTGGTAAGCCATCTGGCGAAGGCGCGCGCGTCCTGCCTGCTGACATTCACCACCGGGTGGTCTTCTCCCTGGGGAAAGCCGGGCCGGGCCGGAGCTTTCCTTCCGGTAGCTTTCAGGAATTCCTGAAAGTCCTTTACGCGCACTTCGTGGGTCATGACCAGAGCATTCCCACTCACAGGGACCAGTTTGATGCCCAGACTGTTGGTCCAGGGCGAGCCAAAAACGACAGACTTGTCCGGTTCCAACTGCAGGGAAAGGTATAAGTCCTGCGGATCCAGCCCCCTGCGACGCATGGTGGCGTGCCCCGGCAGTTTGATTTCAATGACGTAGGGAACCTGGTTGACGTATTCTTCAATGGGGGTACGCCCGATGAGCCTGTTATTGAAAAAGACGCTGGCTCCCGGCGGGTTGGTGGTGACGGTAATGGGCACCTGGAACACGCGGGTGACATTCAGGACGTAGGCATTGTGGTTTTCCGTGCTGCCGGAAGCCTGCGGAAGCGGATCCGCATTGATGGAAAATTCCTTGCCCAGCAGCCCCTCCCGCTCGCATTTCTTATTCAGCCACGCCAGGTAGGCCGTGATGCCGTCCTGCGTGAGCAGGGCCACATCTTTCTCCGGATGCCCCGGTTCCGTCTGTTCCCTTTTCATCTGGAAGTTCCCTTTCTGGCGGTCCTCCTTCAGAAATTTGTTGAACAGGGCGGCGGTAAGGGGGCCTTGCGCCACATGGCGCGTTTCTGCGGGCAGGTACGTAACACCCTCCGTATCCTTCCAGGGCTGGCTGTCCGTAGGGGGATGGTACTCCTTCAGCACGCCGCCCAGGGCCAGCGTGGCCCCTCCTTTGACGGTTCCCGCCTCTTCCTTGTCCGCAAACCCCGATTTCTTGATGGTATAGGCTACCGGGGAGCCGGAAGGCAGTTCAATGGGGCCATAGGGAGTTTCATCCAGATAGTTGCCGTCCGCATCATACACGGACGCTCCCGCCGGGGAGCTGGTCACCAGCACGTATCCGGTCCGGGATTCTTCTTCCGGAGCGGATGAGTGGATATCCGGATGAATATCCGAGGCAGGTTCCTCCGGCGGATGCTGGCTGTTGTTGAGCCATAAAGCCCCCCAGTAGGCAGTCAGGGCTCCGGCGGCGGCTGCAGCCAGAAGTTGGAGGGCCCGTCTGAGTTTGCGGCGTTTCTTTTTCTTCTGAAGACGGAAACGGGAAGGCACTTCATATCCCCGGAGGGCGTCTATTTTTTCCGCCAGCTCCTCTGCGGAATCAATGGGGCATTCTTCAATGCGGGGTTCCGCCGCCTGGCAAATGATGGTGTTGAAGGCCTGCCATTTCTTGCGCACGGTGCCTTCCGGCAAGTCATCCGGGAGTTCGGGAAAATCCATGCGGTCCTTTCCCGTGCTGATTTCATACAGAACCTTGGCCAGCGCGTAAACGTCCGCCCGCCGGGTGCCGGGGCCGTCGGGGGGGATGAATCCCTCCGTCCCTACAAAGCTGCGCTGGTCCAGATGGGCCACCAGGCCTATGTCCGCCAGTTTGGGGCGTCCGTTGACAAAGATGACGTTCGCCGGCTTGATGTCCCGGTGCGTCAGGTTCTTGCTGTGCAGGTACAGCAGGGCGTGGGCCAGCTGGCTGCCTACCTCCAGGCAGTAATCCAGGGGAAGAGGCTTGTTGCCGGAAAACTTCTTGTCCGTCTGGAGCGTGCGCGGAATATATTCGTCCGGTGTAATATGAACTCCGGTGCGGGCGTCGTCGCCCAGTTCCATGACATAATAATAAAACGGGGAATCCTGGTCATGCCTCCCTACATGCAGGATATGGACCAGCCCCGGATGGTTGCGGGCGATGGGTTCATACTGGAGAATGCCCTCAAATTCCCGGTTGAAAGAGCGCTCGTCTTCAAAATCCTCCCTCCATACGATTTTGACGGCGCGCCACGCCCCGGTCAGGGATTTTGCCAGCCATACTTCTCCGTACGCGCCGCTCCCTATCTGGCGCACAACTTCATGGTCCGTAATGGAGGGAGTGGGACGCACCACCCGCTTGACGGGCAGCGTCGGCAGGTTGCCGCCGGGCATGGGTGATGCGTCCGAAGCCATGGAAAGCGCGGGAATCAGGAAATAACGCCCAGGTTTTTACCTACCTTGCAGAAGGCCTCAATCGCCTTGTCCAGCTGTTCGCGGGTATGGGCTGCGGAAATCTGCGTGCGGATGCGGGCCTGTCCCTTGGGAACGACGGGATAGAAGAAGCCGACGGCGTACACTCCTTCGTCCAGAAGCTGGGCGGAGAATTTCTGGGACAGGACGGCATCCCCCAGCATGACCGGGGAAATGGGGTGGTCCTTGCCGCCGATGGTGAATCCGGCTCCCGTCATCGCGTCACGGAAATACTTGGTATTGGCTTCTACGCGGTCGCGCGCTTCCGTGGACTGTTCCAACAGGTCCAGCACTTTGATGGAAGCGGCTACGATAGCCGGGGCCACGCTGTTGGAGAACAGGTACGGTCGCGCCTTCTGGCGCAGGACATCCACTACTTCCTTCGGGCCGGAGACGTAGCCGCCGGAAGCGCCTCCCAGTGCCTTGCCCAGGGTACCGGTGGTGATGTCTATATGGCCGAACAGGCCGCGGTATTCATGCGTGCCGCGGCCCTTTTCGCCCAGGAAGCCCGTGGCGTGGCAGTCGTCAAAGTGGACAATGGCATTGTACTTGGCTGCCAGCTCGTGAATCTTGTCCAGCTGAGCAATGATGCCGTCCATGGAAAAGACGCCGTCCGTGGAAATCAACTTCACGCGCGCTCCGGCGGCGTCCGCTTCCTGAAGCTTGGCTTCCAGGTCTGCCATGTCGTTGTTGGCATAACGGAAGCGCTTGGCTTTGCAGAGGCGCACGCCGTCAATAATGGAAGCGTGGTTCAGGGAATCGGAAATAATAGCGTCGTCTGCAGTCAGGAGGCCTTCAAACAGCCCGCCGTTGGCGTCAAAGCAGGAGGGGAACAGAATCGTGTCTTCCGTGCCGAGAAATTGGGTAAGACGTTCTTCCAATTGACGGTGAAGGGTCTGCGTGCCGCAGATAAAACGCACGGACGCCATGCCGAAACCCCACTGGTCGATGGCTTTCTTGGCGGCTTCCATCACTTCCGGATTATTAGCAAGGCCCAGATAATTATTGGCGCACATGTTGATGACGGAGCGTCCGTCCTTCAGCGTCACCTGGGAGTACTGCTGGGAGGCGATAAAGCGTTCTTCCTTGTAAAGTCCTTCCGCACGCAGTCCGTCCAGGGTGGAAGTGAGGATGTTTTTGAATTCGGGGGTATACATGTTGAATAATGGAATATGAATTGAAATAGTCAGCAAGTGAACGATCAAGGATCACACGGTTGCTCCCGCATCATTATCACAACGGAAGCGGGAGGAAAAGCTTAAAGAATACGGCCTGATGCCCGGAGGCGGGAGCCGTCCTTTCCCCGTGCAAAGTAAAAAAGCGGCAAGGGCGCAGGCATCCGCGCATTACCTGAAAAAGAAGGCAAAACATCGGAAAAATCAGCATTTCCCGGATACCGGGCAAAAAGAAAAGCCCACGCCCGTTTACGGAAAAGGGATTTGATGCACCAGTGGATATTCGGATGCGCTTGGAAAAAATAAAGGCCGGAGCTGATTTGCTCCCTTAAACCTCCATTACCGGTCCGGTTATGCAACCATCCCCCCGTTTTCTTACGGAGCCGCGGATTTGGCTGAATTCCAGCCCTTCGCATGAACCTCAAGCCGGAACCGGTTTCCGGCAGGGAGAACTTTCCTTTTTCTGGACGCCATAGGGAAACCTCTGCGATGCTGGCGTCCGGAGCAATTCCTATGATCCATTTCAGGATACCTGGAGGGAAGGAGATGAATATGATGTATCCCGGTACAAGTGGGAAGGTCCATTTTTTTCGGAAGCCGGCCCTTCAACGTTGGCTGCTGTTCAGAATGGTCTTCAGGGGCAAATGCCCCCTCTTTGCCCCCCACCTTCAGGTGAATTTCAGGGAATCTTTTCTGGAGCGCCGGGCAGTGCTGTTTCCCCCTCCTTCTGAATCTGTTGCCTCCGTGGGGAAGGACGGAATAAAAAAAGTTCAGCGTTCCCCATCCGGCTTAAAGGGAGGAGGCCGCAACCTGGGGTTTCTTGGCGGTTCAATCCCCGGTTTTCAGGGAAAATTCCATCATCCGGTCCCCCTCGAACGTGAAAAACGCCTCAAACCGTTTCCCGTCCAGCATGGCGGGCAGCCAGAACCGGTCATCCTGCCACATGAGGTCATAGGGAATCCCGTCCACCGGACACCAGAAGGGCTCCGCCTCGGGGGTTTCCGTGGGGGTGCCTGTAAAAGACGTCGCCATAAACACGTGGCAGCGGATTTCCGGAATGGTGCCGCAGGCAAAGGAAAAATTCAGCACGCCCATTTCCCGGGCATCCTCAATATCAATGTGAAGCTCTTCCCGAACTTCCCGCAAAACGCATTGCAGGGCCGTTTCCCCCGGTTCAAACTTTCCTCCGGGGCCGTTCACCTTGCCCGCGCCGATTCCCCTCTTTTTGCGTATCAGGAGAATCCTTCCTTTCTGCACCACGAACATCAACGTGGCGAGAATATCGGGGGTCCACTGTGCGGGCCATTGAAAGCCGCTGCTTTTTTCTTGCATGGGCGCATATTACAGGATGGGAAGGGAATCATGAAGAAAAATGCGGAATACTGTGACCATCACACATGCTTGAAAAGGGTTGAATTCTCTTAAAGAAGCTTGAAATGCTTTGAAAATGCGTGTTTGTTGCGGAGGAATGGGAGGGGGCAGAAGAAGTCGCGCCCATAAATGCCCGTAAGGGGGCATTTGCCCCGTTGGGGACACTTTCTCCAGCGTTCCGCGCGTGCCTCGCGCAGGACTGTTTTTGCCGTCTCATCTTGATGGGCATTTCCTGAGTGGAGGGCGTTAGGGATATATGCCATACTTGTTCACATCCAGATGCTCCATCAACCTTCGAGGCTTCTGCAGGGCGGGATAAAAGGGGAAATTCCTTTTCCGCCATGACTGGAATGAATCTCTTTTTCCTTTTCCCGCAAGGCCGTCGCATTCTATGCTTCTTTATCTCTCCCGGTTTATATTTTGCCGGAAGGTTCACTTTCAACATTTGCAAAAGCATGTATGACGTCGTAGCTCTCGGAGAATTGCTGATAGACTTCACTCCCTGCGGAATAAATGGCCGGGAACTGCCCGTTTATCAGGCCAATCCGGGCGGAGCGCCCTGCAACGTCCTGTCCATGCTGTCCAGGCTCGGGCGCAAAACCTCCTTTATTGGCAAAGTGGGCCACGACATGTTCGGGAAAATGCTTCGCCGCACGCTTCAGGAAGAAGGCATCGGAGATTCAGGTCTCGTCGCATCCCGGGAAGTCAATACGACGTTGGCTTTCGTTCAGATTGACGAACACGGAGACCGTGAATTTTCCTTTTACCGCAATCCCGGCGCCGATATGAAGCTGACTGCGGGAGAAGTGGACCTTGAATTGGTGGAGCACGCGCGCGTCTTCCATTTCGGGACGATTTCCATGACGCATGATGATGTTCGGAGGGCTACCCGGCATGCCGTCAGCCATGCGCGGAAAAAAGGAGCACTCATCTCTTTTGACCCCAATCTCCGTCCGCCCCTGTGGCCTGATATGGAACTGGCCCGGGAACAAATGCTCTACGGATGCGGCGCATGCAGCATCATGAAAATAGAAATGGAGGAACTTTTCTTCCTCACCGGCTGCGCCACCATGGAAGAAGGATTGAGGATTTTGCAGAGGGAGTTCGACAATTTGCGCCTTATTCTGGTGACGGGGGGTAGAAAAGGAAGCTGGGCTGCTTATGAAAGCAAACTTATTCACCAGCCTACGTACTTGAACGTCAAGACTATTGATACAACAGGAGCCGGAGACGCCTTTTTGGGATGTTGCCTGGACCGGATTCTGGAAACCGGGCTGGAAAACCTGACGGAAGGCCAGTTGGCGGACATGCTTTTATTCGCCAATGCCGCCGCTTCCATTGTGACGACACGCAAGGGAGCCATCCGTTCCATGCCGAGCCGTGAAGAAGCCGTGGCCCTGATGGCGGAGGGTTTTTAACGGATGCCGTAAGGGCCAATCCTTCACTGATTATGTCCGGATTGTTTCCGGCAAGTAAGAGTTCGGGGGGGCGGAAGTGGGAAAATGCCTTTCTTTTTTATAGCGCATGCCCTCCCGCTGTTGATAAAAAATGTGTTGCGGCTATTTTCCCGCCGGCGGCAAACAAAAACCGCAAGAGCTGGAAACCAGCAACTTGCGGTATGAAAGAGGATGGTGCTCGGGAGGGGACTCGAACCCCTACGGTTTATCACCACTAGATCCTTAGTCTAGCGCGTCTACCAATTCCGCCACCTGAGCATGGAGGCCTTAAGGCGGGGAGTTTTTAGCGCAGAGAAATGAAAATATCAAGCTTTTTCTTCTTTTTTATCTTTCCGGGCCCGTTTTTGCGGACAGGTTTTTCTTACCGGACCGGGAGGGAGGTTGTCGCGGGCATGATAGCAGGGCGCAGAGTAACGGCTCCGGTATCATATTTTTCCGAGGGTTTGAAGAGCCAGCCGGGGGTGGTGTTGGCCACTTTAAACCTGGTCGGTTTGAAGATGGGCAGCCTCAGATTGGAATTGGGTTCGTAACCGTATTTGCCCGTGTATTTGCCGTATACCCTGTATTCATAGTTGTTGTCGTAGGCGTAGCGCGGATTTCCGGTGTATTCCGGCAGGCGGTCCGGGGTGCGGCAGGCGCTTTCATCCATGATGACGAGTTGGGCCGTTCTCCAAGTCTGGCCCGGCTGGCGCAGGTATCCCCAGAAGCGCGTTGCCGGCACATGGTAGCGGCGGCCGACGAAGTAGTTTCCCCTGGGTTCGCGGGCTATTTCCGCATTGCGGGCGTTGATGCCGGCAATGTCTTTTTCCAGGGTGTTGCATTGGGTCAAGGCGGGAAGGAGGGTGGCCCCCAGCAGGGAAAGCAGGAGTTTGTTCATGATGACGATGGTGTTTTTTTCTTATTTAAGAGCATTTGAATGGCGGCGGAAGCCGCAAAGAAGCCAAAGGTTCCCGTGATATGGGTGACGGAGCCAAATCCGGCGTCACAACCCATTTTCCCCTGGAATTCCGGATCACGTGTGCAGGAGGTTGTTCCGTCGCAGGTAGGATATACGGGCGTTTCCTGGGAGAAAACGCAGGGGATTTTCAGTTTCCGGGCTTTTTCTCCAAGCGGAAGGGCATAATCTTTTTTCAGCCTGTAGCGTAAGCTGGAGAGCAGGGGATCCCCCCTGGTGCGGGAGAGGTCGTCTATTTCTATCCGGGCGGGATTGATGCGCCCTCCCGCGCCGCCGCAGGTTACCAGCGGTTGCTTGCCGCGGTAACAGGAGGCGATGAGGTGGGCCTTGGGTATCAGGGAGTCGATGGCGTCAATGATGACGTCCGGTTCCGCCGACAGCAGTTTTTCCGCGTTGGAGGCCGTGTAGAAATTGCTGATGGGAATGACTTCCGCTTCCGGGTTGATTTCCCGGATGCGTGTGGCCATGGTTTCCGTTTTGGATTGCCCGATTGTGGACGCCAACGCATGTATTTGCCGGTTGGTGTTGGTAATGCAGAGGTCGTCCATATCCATCAGAATGATAGTGCCTACGCCTGACCGAGCCAGGGCTTCCGCCGCCCAGGAACCTACACCCCCAATGCCGACGACGGCTATGCGGGCGCTTCTGAGAAGAGATAGTCCGCTGTTTCCGTACAGGCGGCCTATACCGCCGAATCTGGCTTCATAGTTCATGACCACGTGTCTGTTCCAGAGTATGGGAGATTAAGGAGAATAAGGGCGCCCGGGTTTCTGTCCGTTGTTTCATCCTGAAAATATGGAGACGCGGGAAATCCTTGGATTCCGGACGCCACAGCCAGCTTCCCGTTATTCCGGGAAGGGGAGGCGGGACGCCTGATGGATGGCGTCCGTTGAAACAGGTTTTTCTTATAATCCGCGTTCTGGCCGCGCTTCACGGGGCTTCCGCCATGTCCGGAACATCCGCAGAGCGCCGCCACCGGGTACGGGAAGAGGAATGCTGCTGAAGCATGCATGTCAGGAGGCCGGTTTTTCCACGATTTTGCTGATGCGGGCGATGCTGAGCGCCCTGCCTGTGGCTTCATCTATTTGCACGACGGCTCCGCAGAGGCGCACGGGCCAGTTCGCTACGGGGAATTTGGCCGGCATGGAGGTGCGGAAACGCTGGAGAATAGGTTCCCGTTCCCGTCCCAGCACCCCGACGGCGGGGCCGCACATGCCGGCGTCCGTCAGGTAGGCCGTGCCGCGCTCCAGAATGGTTTCATCCGCCGTCTGCACATGGGTATGTGTCCCGACGACGGCGGAAACCAGGCCGTCCAGATTGTAGCCGGTGGAGATTTTTTCACTGGTCGTTTCCGCGTGCATGTCCACAAAGATAACCCGCACGCCTTTTTCTTCCCTGAGCCTTTTGGCTTCCGCTTCCGAGATGAGGAAGGGGTTTTCCAGCGGAGGCTGAATGAATGAGCGCCCCTGAACCTGCATGACGGCTATTTTCCCCTTGGGAGTTTCCACGACTACGCTTCCGTGCCCCGGTGTTCCCTGCGGATAGTTGACGGGGCGCAGCACCCGCGGTTCGGATTCCATCCACGGGGCCAGCTCCGCCTGGTCCCAGACATGGTCTCCCGTTGTGATGACATCCACTCCGGCGTGCAGCAGTTCCTGTGCCAGACGGGGCGTGATACCTCTCCCGGCAGCCGCGTTTTCCCCGTTGACGATGATGAAGTCCGCCCCGTGTTCCCGTTTGAGTTCCGGCAACATGTGTTTCACGGCGGTGCGTCCGGGTTCGCCGACCACATCGCCTATAAAGAGTATGGTAATCATGGATTGGGACGGAGCTGGCGAGATGGCGGTTTTTACTGTTCTTCCCTGGTGACGGGCACTACCAGAACGGGCACGGGGGATTTCCGCATCACGGAGCTTGCTACGCTGCCCAGAAAGACGGTGGAGAGGAAGCCGTGGTTATGCTTGCCCACCACGATCATGTCGATGTGGTGTTTTTCAGCATAATTAATGACTGCTTCGCTGATTTCAAATTCATCTTCCACCGCCTGGATGATTGTGGCGTCCGTCAGCCGGGAGAGTTTTTCCGCCGTCTGTTTCAAATGGTTTTTGGCGATGGAAATGACTTCGTTTTCTTCCGTCTGGTCCATCACGGGAACGGGCACTTCATCCGGCAGAACGCCGGAGACTTCATAGCAAATGCTGGGTTCCACAATGTGGAGCAAATGGATGATGCTGTCGTTGGGGCAGGCCAGTTTGCCGATTTGGTGGATGACGGCGTCCGTGGCGTTGGAGAAATCAATAGCTACCAGAATATTCTTCATATCTTTCTGTATAACATTCCGTACTTTTCCATGCCACAAAAAAACGTGTGCTGCCCCGGCTTTCCCGGGTGTTCCGTTTTATTCCGTTTCAGGCCAGCCCCACGGCGCGGCGCACCCTGTCCAGCACTACAGAGGCCGTCTCGCGCGCCTTGCGGGCGCCTTCTTCCAGCGTCCGGCGCACATAGTCCTGATTGGCTTCCAGTTCCGCCCTGCGTTCGCGCGCGGGCCGGAAGTATTCCCAGTAAGCGTCAAAGAGGCGCTTTTTGAAGTCTCCATAGCCGCATCCCCCGTTCTGGAAACCGCGCACCATGTCTTCATAACCCTGCGCGGAGGCAAAGAGTTTGTAAAGCTGCAGGATGACGGAACCTTCCGTCGGTTTGGGATCTTCCACGGGGGTGGAATCCGTGGGGATTCTCATGATGAGTTTGCGGACAGCTTTTTCCTCTCCGAAAATAGGGAGCGTGTTATTATAGCTTTTACTCATTTTCTGCCCGTCCAGCCCCGGAACAATGGCTGTGCTTTCCGCAATGAGCGCATCCGGAAGTTTGCAGGTGCCTTCTCCGAATTGTTCGTTCATTTTGCCCGCCAGGTCGCGTGTGACTTCCAGATGCTGTTTCTGGTCCTTGCCTACGGGCACCAGGTCGGAGTCATACATCAGGGTTCCATGGTGCATGATGCGGCCCTTCTTCATGTACTGCGCGTTTCCGGAAAATTTCCTGCCCTCGATGGTCATGTCGTTGCGGCCGTTGATCTCCGCGGGAACGCCGAGGCTGCGCAGCGCGTCCATCACGGGCCGGCAGAAGGTGGAAAAGTCAAATTCACTGCCGAAGCGGTTCTCCGCCACAAAGGTAAAATTGAGGTTTCCCAAATCGTGATAGACCGCTCCGCCGCCGGACAGGCGGCGTACCACCGTCACGCCGTGCTCCTTCACATAGTCGGTATTGATCTCCTCCAGCGTGTTCTGGTGCTTGCCCACCACGATGGTGTTGTCGTTCTGCCAGAGCATGAAATATTCCTGGGGTCTGTCTTGGTGCTTTCCAGATAATACATAGGCGCTCCCTCGCTTGATCGGTATGCGCCGTGCGGCGCGGCACGGCATGCTTGTGCGGTGTTGCCTGAACGTTATCGTATCAGAAAAGGAGGTACGATACAAGCCCCGCCGCAGCGCCTTTTTTACGAGAAGTATATCAATCGTTTTGGACGGCACATGGTGGATCAGACGCCGGTCACCATACGCGATTGCTTTGACGCGCACGGCTACTCCACGGGAACCGGGCGGAGCAGCACCCGCAGCACCTGCGGCGTGATCCGTACCATCTGCGGGGATGCGGGACATTATGTGATCATGCTGGACCGCCGCCGGGGGTTCGTGCTGGACAAGTCCCGCTTCCTCAGCGGGGACCCGGAGGCGTTTGCCTCCTTTTTGGAGCGCTGTACGGGAAAGCGGATCCAAATGGCGCAATGAGCGTACCCCCCTGGGTACAAACAGAACGG
>OHNO01000624.1_pt1 | contig 18776 bp, 6 predicted proteins | sample 1569521 | NCBI WGS metagenome assembly OHNO01 (sample SAMEA3879604, study PRJEB24766) | human gut metagenome | biome: human-associated habitat; feature: feces | place: USA | collected 1985/1987
TATATTCTATAATCAATATTATTAAGCTTTAAAATATATAAATCTGTTGATTACACATTAAAAATAGCTATAAAAAACTGTTTAACCTTAAATTGATTTAAAATAGAAAAATTGCTTTGAAACTGAAAAAATAAAGATAAAATAGATATATTATGAGATTAATTATAATTTTTCCCATAATGCATAAAATGCTTTTTTAGGACTTTTTTTCAAAATAATAACATCATAAACAAAATTAACAGTTAAACATTCAATATTTAACTTATCACAGATTTCCTTAAGAACAATAGTCGTGTTTTTTCCTTCAAAAAGCACTCCTGTCTGCTCATCCAGATATACACCCTGACCGTACCAGATACCCAAAGTATGATTTCTACTTACATTTAATGTAGATGCTGTTATAATATCTCCAAATCCGCAATAATCATCTACTGTTGATCTGTTTCCACCTAATTTCTCAATAATACATTTAGTTTCATTATAACTTTTGGTGAAAACTGCAAATTTAGCATTGTCATTAATGCCCATTCCTTTACAAATTCCCTGAGAAATAGCTAAAATATTTTTAATGATACCGCAAAATTCAGTTCCAATAACATCATGATTAGTGTTAACTTTAAGTTTGGGAGTTGACAATACATTTTTGACTATTTCCAGATCTTTTTTCTTTATACTGGCTATTGTAGTTGCAGAAGGCAGGTTTTTCATCATTTCAGAAGCTATGTTCGGTCCGGATAACACTACTGCAGATCTTCCGGTTTCCTCTTCAATAACTTCACTCATTCTTTTATTTGTCTTGTTTTCAATTCCTTTAGCTGTGCTTACAAAAATACACTTATCTGAAACTATGTCATTTAACTGAACCATTGTCTGGCGCATAACTGATGAAGGAATACATAAAAATATAACATCAACATCCTTCAGGTCACATAAATCATTGACAGCCATAATATTTTTATGCAGTTTAACACTTGGATGATACTCGCAGTTAATATGACCTTCATTTATATCATCACAGATTTCTTTTCTTCTGGCATACAATAACAATTTATTAGTATTTGGTGCAATACACTGAGAAATAGCTGTTCCCATTGCTCCAGCACCTATAACTCCAACATTCAATGACATTGAGCACCTCTTAAAATTATATATTAATCCTTTTTTAATTTAAATTTATTTGTTTACAAATTCCAGTTTAAAAGGAGTTCCTCTGTCAATATCTTCAGCAGCCTTGCATCCGATAATTTCTGCTAAATATTTAGGATGCAAGCCAAAACCCGGCCGGATTGATTTGACATTGTCTTTTGTTATGATTTCCCCTTTTTTGATGTCTTTAACTGCAAATAATGATCTTGAAAACTCCCTGTTTGCCTTCATTTTATCAGATAATTCATAACTAACTTTGCCCAGAGCTTTTTCAACATTTCTTATTGAATCAACCATCTGCTTAAATTCATCAGGTTCCATAGAAAAGTCTGAATCCGGCCCTTCCATAGTTCTGTCTAAAATAAAGTGTTTTTCAATTATTTTAGCTCCCATAACTACAGATGCAACAGCAACGTCACTGCCTAAAGTATGGTCTGAAAGTCCGACAACTGTTTTGAAGTTTTCTTTTAAATCAGGAATTGTCTTAAGATTTATTTCTTCCAATGGGGCGGGATAAGCTGAAGTGCACTTTAAAACAGCTATTTTATCATTACCTGCATCCTTGCATGTTTTAATGGCCAAATCAATGTCTTCTTTTGAAGCTATTCCTGTTGAGATTATAACCGGTTTGTTTTTTCCTGCAACATATTTGATTAACGGAATGTCTGTAATTTCAAAAGAAGCGATTTTATAAGCACCTACATTCATATCTTCTAAAAAATCAACTGAAGTTTCATCAAATGGTGAAGAAAATACAATTAACCCCAAATCTTCAGCTACCTTTTTTAGTTTAGGCTGCCAATCCCATGGCATAAATGCATCCTCATAGAGGTTATACAATACCTGACCGTCCCATATTGTTCCCTGTTTTATCTGAAAATACTCATTGTCACAGTCTAAAGTTATGGTATCCGGAGTATATGTCTGAAATTTAACTGCATCTGCACCAGATTTTGCCATTGCCTCTATAGTTTTAACAGCTATATCATAATCATTCATATGATTTGCTGAAAGCTCAGCTATTATAAAAGCCGGATGTCCATCCCCAATCATTTTATTTTCAATTTTAAATTCCATAATTCATCCTCTGTAAATAAATCTTAAAGCACTGCCGTTTCTGATTTCACATTCTTTTTTAAATCCCATAGCCTCAAAAAATGAAACTGACCTTGCATTGCTTTTTTTAATATCTGCAACTAAAGTATCCTGATTATAATTTTCCTTAATATAAGTTATTCCCTTATTTAACAAGTATTTAGACAATCCTAATCCCCTATACTTTTTATTTAAGCTAATGCTAATAACAGGATACTTTTCATCAAAATCAAATCTTAACTGACCAATAATATCTGAGTCATATTCCAAAACCAGAAATTCTGTTGTATTATCATTTAATATCCCATTAAACCATTTTTTATGAGTTTCCAAATCTATTTTATCGCAATTAAAAGAGCTTTTTCTTACTTCTTCATCATTAGCTATTTCAAATATTTTAAGACAGTCCTCTTTTTTAATTTCTCTGAAAACAGAATTTTTCCTGTAATAACTGTTTAGAGCTGTTTTAGCTATTCTTATAGAACCTTTACCATCAACTGCACTGATGCCCATATTTTGCTTTTCTTTTCTTAAAGCAGAATCTTTAAGCAGCTCCAGTTTAGCTAAAATATTTTCTTCTAAATTATCATCGTCCCAAAATCCTGCAAACTCAATGAAACCCTGCTTTTGCCAGTTTTGAATATTGTTTATCTGATTGTCAACAACTCCAACAGCAATTGTCGGAACACCTACTCTTGCAAGTTCATATAATGTTTGGCCTGCTGATGAAATAGCCAAATCTGTGCTTTCCATAGCATCAAGCATTTGTCTGCTGTCTGGAGAATAAATCAGTTCATCATCAAACTCCTCGATTTCACCAACATTATCAAAGCTGTTTCCTATGATGACCTTTTTTGCAAAATCCTCATTTTTCAGCAAATTCAGGATTTTAGGAGTCAGATTTCTTAAATCATTTCCGCCTAAAGTAATTAAAACATTTTTTATTTCATCATTAACATCAGTTATCTTTGCATTCCAGAAGTCCTCTCTAAGGGGAATGTATTTTGATCCGTACAGCGCATCTTTTCTTTTAGTTGTTGCAAGGATTGTTCCGTTTACAACTATCCCCTCAGGATAATCTAAACGATCATTATCATCAACATAAATAGCTAATGCGGCTGTTTTAGCTATTTTTCGGTAAAATTCAAGTGGTGCATGATATGAATCTATAATAACAATATCATCATCAGCAAATTCCATATTCTGCCAGTCATAAATAGCATAGTTAATATTTTGCAAAATTGCATCAATTGATTTGTCCCCATTAACAATAAATTGAGGTGTTATGCAGAATTTTCTAAAAGCCTGATATATTGAGCTGCATCTGGCTACATGCCCAAATCCATAGTTTTTTCCGCCTTCAGTCAATATTATTACATTCATATTATCTTTTCAATATACAGTTTAGCTCTATCCAAATCCTGTTTTTCGCATAAATTAAGAACTTCATCTAATTCTTCTTCTAAACTATTGCAAACCTTTTTTTGAGTTATTTCAGAGTTTATATCTTTTAAATAAGGTTTACTGCTAAATAATTCCAAAATATCATCCAGAGAGAAGAATTCATTTTTATCATATAAATTATCATAAACACTGCAGAGCAGAGCATAATCCTGAGGAGTATCTAGTGTAATCCTAATATCAGAGTTGTCGTTTTTTGTTTCATATTGCACTATTTTAAAGTCTTCAGGATGTGTTTTATAGATAAATGGAGTTACATGTTCCTTTTCAAATTTATCAGTGGCATTTTTATATGCATTTTCCAAAACATTGAAGTTAATTACCTCAGCATCAATTCCTCTTGGAAATCCTCTGGTTAATGTATTTGAAGTATAATCTGCATTGGAGTCTATATGTTTTTTGACAATTTCATCAATTATATTTGCATCGGCACATGGACAGTCACTGGTTATCCTGACAATAACATCCAAGCTGTTTTCCAAAGCAGCATTATAATATCGTTCCAGAACATTTTCCAGACTGCCTTTGTAAAACTTAATGTTTTCTTTTTTAGCTACTTCAACTATTTTTTCATCTTCATCATGTGTTGTTGTAGCTATTATTATTTCATCAATAAGTTCAGATTTGGCTACTCTTCTAATAACCTGTTGCAGTACATTGGTTTTGCTATTGAAAGGTAGCGGTTTTAAAACTTTTTGCGGAAGTCTTGTTGAAGAGGTTCTGGCCTGAATAATTGCTCCAATTTTCATTTTTTTAATACTCACTAAATACTTTGTAAAGTTTTTCTTGTACAAACTCTAAATCTTCATCAGTTAATGTAGGGTACATTGGTATACTAAGTTCTCTTTTGTAAAACTCTTCATCTACTGGACAAAGTCCTTTATTAAATCCAAGGTTTTGATAGTAAGGTTGTAAATAAACAGGTATATAATGCACCTGAACACCTAATCCTTCAGAGCGTAATTTTGAAAATATTTCCTTTTTATGATTTGCATATTTTTCTTTTAACAAAATCGGATATAAATGATATGCAGACTCACCGTCCGGATTTTCTTTAACAACGTCAAAATATGGATTGTCTTCAAACATCTCATCATATTTTTCAGCTATTTTTCTTCTGTTTTCAACAAAAGAATCTAATTTTTTAAGTTGTGATAAACCTAAAGCACATTGAATGTCTGTTATTCTGTAATTGAATCCTAAGTGCTGCATTTCATAATACCAGTCACCGTCACGAGGATTTACTAAATTATTTTTAGTGATTCCATGAGATCTGAATAACTGAAGTCTTTCATAATACTCCTCATCATTTGTAACAATAATTCCGCCTTCACCGGTTGTAATGTGTTTAACAGGATGAAAACTGAACATTGTCATTTCAGAGTATTTTAAAGAGCCTATTTTTTTACCATCATATTTTGCACCAAGTGCATGTGCACCGTCTTCAATAATCTTAGCATTATTATCTTCAGCAATATCAGCTATTTCCTTTAAGTTAACAGGATTACCGCTATAATGTACAGGAGCTATTAACTTAGTATTTTTACTGACTTCCAGTTTAGATGCATCAATGTTTCCGGTTTGTTTTTCCACATCACAGAAGTTTACTTTAGCCCCTAAATATAATCCCGCATTAGCAGTAGCTACAAAAGTATTAGGAGTTGTAATCATTTCATCTCCCTTTTCAAGACCTAATGCAAAATAAGCACCGTGCAGTGCAGAGGTTCCTGAATTAAAAGCAACTCCATATTTAGCTCCGACATAATTAGCTATTTCCTCTTCAAACTCAGTTATTTTTGGTCCCTGAGTAATGAAATCTTCACTTAATACTTTTGTGACTGCATCAATGTCTTCCTGATCTATACACTGTTTTCCATAAGGTAAAAATTTAGAAATAGAAATCACCTAGTATACAATATCTATATCTTTTAAAGCTTCTCTAATTTCTTCAACAGATAACCAAACCGGATTATTGTCAGATGCATAGTAGAATCTGTCTTCTACTTTTTTTCCACCTTCTTTTATATTAACATCTTCCCACCATTCCAAATCAGGATAAATTATATAATAATCATCATATTCATAAGCAGATCTTGAATCTTCCTTAGTTATCATTACTTCATGGAGTTTTTCACCAGGTCTAATACCGACATCTTCAAATTCACAATCAGGAAGCATGGCTTTTGCCAAATCAGTTACTTTAAATGAAGGGCATTTATGGATAAATAATTCTCCACCTTTAGCATCACCAATAGCCTTAATTACCAAATCAACAGCCTCATCAAGAGTAATCCAAAATCTGGTCATTCTCATATCAGTAATTGGTATTTTAGTTTGACCTTCATCAATTAAAGTTTTGAAAAATGGAATTACAGATCCGCGACTGCCTGAAACATTTCCATAACGAACTACTGAAAACTGAGTGTTTTTAGCTCCAACATAAGCATTAGCTGCTATAAATAGTTTATCTGAAACCATTTTAGTAGCACCATATAAGTTAACCGGATTAACTGCCTTATCAGTAGATAATGCCACTACCTTTTCAACATGCTTGTCAATAGCTACATCCACAATGTTTCTGGCTCCATCAATATTGGTTTTAATAGCTTCCAACGGATTGTATTCAGCTGCAGGAACTTGTTTTAATGCAGCTGCATGAACAATAATATCTACACCATCACAAGCACGTGCAAATCTTTCTTTATCTCTAACATCCCCAATAAAGTAACGCATTACTTTTTTATGTTGGGCAAATTGTCTTTGCATCAAATATTGCTTGTATTCATCTCTTGAGTATATAATAATTTTTTTAGGATTATACTGTTCCAATACTCTTTTTGTAAACTTTTTACCGAAAGAACCAGTTCCTCCAGTAATTAAAATAGTTTTATCATTTAACATAACGAAACTCCAATATTAAATTATTTATAAGTTTATTTTTGAAAATATATAAAGATTATTAGAAGCAAGTTTCTATCTTTATAATAAAATTGTATTTGATAAATAAAAGAGTATAGTATTGTTAATTTTTTATTTGATGACAAAATTAATTTAAAATAAAAAAATAACTATTTAAAATTAGTTTAAAATAAAAAAAAGAAAAGAGAAGGATTTATAAAAATCCCTTAAATTTATTTTTTCCTTCTGGAAACTCCAAAACCGAATATTCCAAAGATTAAAACAACCAATAAAGCAAATAATGGATTTCCTGTTTTTGCCATTGCATCAACACCCATTGCAACTTCATCAGAATCCATAATATCTTTATCAGCAGGATGTACTGGAGCAGGAGCCGGAATTACAGTAACTGAAACATTACCATAATTGTTAGTCATATTCAAGTCAACTGTACTTCCATTTACAAATACTTCATTAGATATTACGCCGGTTTTTAAAACAATACATGTAATTTCCAATGTAGCATTGCTTTTGTTAGTTAAATTACCGATTGTCCAAATACCAGTTACCGGATCATATACTCCTACACTTGCTTTATATGAAACAAATTTAAGAGCATCTGATAATTTATCTACTACATAAACATCTAATGCTGTGTCAGGACCATTATTTTTAACAACAATAGTGTATGTGATTCTATTTCCAACACTTACCCTATCAACATTAACTATTTTTACAACAGACAAATCTGCTGTTTGAGGAACAGTAATATTTACAGTAGCATTGTTGTTAGTTACGTTAGGATCAAAACCTGTTCCATTTACACTTACATTGTTTTGGATAAATCCTGTTTTAACTATTTTTACAGTAATAACTAATTTAGCTGTTTCGTTATTAGTTAAATTACCGACTGCCCAAACACCATTTGTTAAATTGTAATATCCTTTAGTAGTATTAGCTGAAATGAATTTGAAATTATCTGCCAATACTTCAGATACTTTAATATTGGTTGAGTTATCCGGACCGTTGTTTCTTACAGTTATTGTGTAAGTTATTTCGTCTCCGTAATTTGGAGTAGCATTATTTACTATTTTAATAATTTCTAAATCAGCAATATTTACATGTATTGTAGTATTTGAAGTGTTTCCTTCAGGATGCTCATCACTAGTGACATTTACACAATTGAAGATATCCTGACCTGTTGTACCTAATATTGCAGCATAAATATCTACAACTATCTTACTGCCAGTATGCATATTTCCTAATGAAATAATTTGAGTGTAATCAGTTAAATTACCTCCATTTATTCTGTAGGTTGCAGATTTAACATCCAACAATCCAGCATCTAAAATATCTTCCAATTTAACATTTAATGAATCTGAAGACCCGCCAGCAATTACAGTAATGACAAAGTGTGCTGTGTCTCCAGGGTTAAGTGCTTTGATTTCAGCATCCTTAATTACAGCCAAAGTAGTGTTGGCTATTACTTTAACTGTTTCATTAGCTGTAAAGTTACCTCTAGCATCATCAACACCAGTAGTAATATTAACAGTATTTAAAACATCACCACGAACAGAACCGTTAACCTTAGCTCTGAAATACACAGTTACATCAGCACCTACATTAATATCACCTAAACTGACAGCTTCATCGTAATCTAACCAATCTACACCATTTAATGAATATTGTAAGTTAAGCAATTCCTTACTGTTGAATATATCTTTTAGAACAACATCACTAGCAACAGAAGGACCGTAATTGTTTATAACAACAGTATAACCTACATTTTCACCAGCAACAATTATTGTTGAATTTGCAACTTTTGTAATGTTTAACAATACTGATTCAGGAACATTAACACTAACAGAATCATTATTATTAGTTAAATTAGTATCATGACCAGTACCAGTAACATTAACATTATTAGTAATATTTCCAACCTTAATAATTTGAACAACAATTTTCAAAGTTGCACTTTCATTAGCATCTAAATCACCAACAAACCAAACACCAGTATCTGGGTTGTACTGACCATTAGAACTAATGAATTTAACACCATCAGGCAATAAATCACCAACAGTAACATTAAATGACTTATCAGGACCATTATTCACAACAACAATAGTATACTCAATCATATCCAAATACTTAGGAACAGAATTATTTACCAGTTTATCAACAGCCAAATCAACAATTCTCACATGAACTGTAGTATTGGAAGTGTTTCCTTCAGGATGTTCATCACTAGTAACATTAACCAAATTGAAAACATCCCTATCAGCAGAACTTAAAACTTTAGCCCAAATATCAACAGTTACACTATTTCCAGTAGCTATTTTACCTAAACTTAGACTTCCAGTCCATACTCCTTTGTTTACACCATCAACAGCATATGTGGCACTATTTACATCCAATAAAGTTGAATCCAATATATCTTTTAAAACAATGTTCAATGAATCTGAAGATCCACCAGCAGTTACAGTTATTATATAATGTATAGTGTCTCCAGGGTTTAACTCCTTAATTTCAGCTGTTTTATCAACTTTTAAAGTACTGTTAGCCATTACATTTACATGTTCTTCAGCACTGAATATTCCCCTTACATCATCTGTGTCTGTTGTAATATTCACTACATTGTGCACAATTCCTCTTGTAGAAGCATTTACCATTGCTTTAAAGTAAACAAGTATGCTGCTTCCTGAAGTCATGTCACCTAAGTTAATATTAGCTCCTTTAGTATATGGAATCCATGTAATATTATCTAAAGAGTATGCTACAACAGTTAAATCTTTAGTTTGATAATTATCAGTTAAAACCACATTAGCTGCAGTTGAAGGACCATGGTTTGATACAAGTACCTGATAAATAACTTCTTCTCCAGCAACTACATTTTTAATACCGCCAGTAATGTTAATAACACCGCCAATAGCTACTTTGTTTACATTTAATATTACACAATCCGGAACTGTTATTGTAATATTATCATGGTTATTAGTTAAATTTACATCATAACCGCTGCCAGTTACATTTGCATCATTTGTAATAATTCCAGGGAAGATTGCTTGTGCTGTTATAGTTAAAGTTGCACTTTGACCTTTAGCTAAATGACCAATAAACCAAATTCCAGTTACAGGATCATAATTTCCACTTGCACTAATAAATCTTAAAGTATTTGGCAACATATCACGAACAGTAACATTAAATGAATCATCTGAACCATGATTTGTTACAACGATTGTATAAATTACATTGTCCAAATATTTGTAAGTCACTTTATCTGATGTTTTGTTAATAGCTAAATCAACAGTATTTACATGAACTGTTTTATTAGATTCATTAATGAATCCTTCTTCATTTTCAACAATAGCTTTGTTGAATATATCTTTATTTGCACTGTTTAATGCTTTAACTTCAATAGTTACAGTTACTGAATTTCCTGTTTTTAGAGTTCCAATATTATATGAACCATTCCATTTTCCTACATAATTTCCATTTACATAGAAAACAGCATTTTGAGCATCCAATAAGCTTTGATCTAATTTATCAGTTAAAATAACTCCCAATGAATCAGATGAACCTTCAGCAGTAATTACAATTGTATAATTGAATAAATCTCCAGGATTAATAGCATCAACATTTGAAGTTTTATTAATAACTAAAGTTGAGTTATCAATAGCTTTGACTGTTTCATTAGCTTCAAAATTACCTCTTGCATCTTTTATGTCAGTTGTGATTTTAACAGTGTTGTTAATTAAACCTCTTGTAGAATGATTTACAGTTGCTCTAAACAGAATCATTACTGCTTCATTTACATCAATGTCCCCTAGTGCAATTCCATTATTATATTTTACCCAGTTGCCGTTTGAATTATATTCCATGTTAAGCAATTCATCAGCATTGAATAAATCAGTTAAATAAACATTGGTTGCTACAGAAGGACCATAATTGGATACAATTACAGTATAAGTTATTTTTTCACCAGCAATAACTTCTTTATTTGGTTCTTCAGATACTATTCCACCAGTAGCTACTTTAGTAATATTTAAGATTACACAATCCGGAACAGTTATATTAACACTTGCATTGTTATTTGAAAGGTTACTGTCATAACCAGTACCATTAACAGATACTTTATTTTCAAATTTGCCAACAGCTGTTGTTTTAGCTGTAATTGTAAGGGTAGCTATTTCATTAGAACCTAATTCACCAACATTCCAAATTCCAGTAGCTGGATTGTATGTACCTGTTGATGTTATGAATTTTAAACCGTTTGCCGGCCAAATATCTTTAACAACAACATCTGTAGATGCATCAGGACCATTATTAACAACAGTGATTGTGTAAGTTATTATTGAGTCAAATAATGGATTTGCATTATCAACTACTTTTGTAATAGCCAAATCAACCAAAGGAGTTACTTTAACTGTTTCAGAATCATTATTATTTGAAATATTTGAATCAAATCCAGTACCATTAACTTTAATATTATTTATAAGGGTTGCATTTGATTTTGCAGCTTTTGCTATAATAGTAATTAAAACTTTTTCACCATTAGCTAGTTTTTCACCATTTATTGTGATTTTATTATTGGATATACTAAGAGTCCAACCACCCGGAACATTAGCATTAATAAATTTCAATCCTTCTGGTAAGTTGTCAGTAGCTATAATATCAGTAGCTATTCCCGGACCATTGTTAACAATTTCAATAACATACTCAACATTATCTCCATAATTATATGTTTTATTTTGATGATTAGCTGTTTTGTTAACTGCTAAATCAATTACATTAATTGGAACAATGTTTGTATCATTAGCTGCTTTTTTATCTGAATTAATTACAGATGCAAAGTTTGTAATGCTGTTTAATTTTCCAACATCAACATATGCTTTAACTGGAACTGTAATTACTACATTAACAGTCATTCCTGAAGAAATGGTTCCAAGGTTTGCATTTCCTATCCAAACACCTTTGTCTATTCCGTTTACAGAATAAGTTGCCTTACTAACATCAAAGAACATTTCACTTAAATTATCAGTTAAAATAACATCTAAAGAATCTGACAATCCTCCTGCAGTTATTTGAACAGTATACTTAATTACATCTCCAGGATTTACAAGAGTGGTATTAGCTACTTTTGTAATGTCCAATGTAGTATCTCCTTTAACATTTACAGCAACATCATCTTCTAAAGTACTATTATCTCTTAATTTTGTTGAAGAACCAATAACAGCTTTATTTACTACATTTCCACGAACAGTGGTTTTAATAAATCCTTCAAATAATATTGTTTTATTTTGACCATTAGCTAATGTTCCAATATTAATAGAAGCATCATAACGAGTCCATGATTGACCATCTAAAGAATACAACATATTTGTTAATTCAGAATCATTATAAATATCTTTTAAAATAATATCACGTGCATATGAAGGTCCGTTATTAGTGATTACTATTTCGTATTTGATAATTTTACCTGCAATTGCTTCAGTAATGTTAACTTTAGTAACATGCAATTCAGCTAATGTAGTAACATTTTTAATGTTTGTAGCTTCATTATCATCGAGTTTTAATTCTCCAGTAGTGGTGTTGACTCTGACAGTGTTGTTTAATATTGTATCATCAACAATACTTCCATCTAAATATCCTCTGATATAGACAGTTTTAGAAGCTTTAGAATTGATACTTCCTAAATCAACAGGATTAGTGTAAACATTCCAAGTTTTACCGTCTAAAGAGTATTCTAAATTAGTTAAATATTCTGAATGATAATATTCATTTAATTTAACATTTTGAGCAGTATCTAGTCCGTTATTTGTAATTATAATTGTGTAGTAAATATCTTCACCAGCTATAACTACTTTATTATTACAGTTTTTAACTACACTAAGATCAGCTTCAGTAACATGAACTTCTTTGGTTGTTTGAGTAGTGTATGTCCTATTATTTGGATTTGTTCCATTAATTGAAACATAAGCTACATTAACTGAGTTTATAAAGTTTTGGCCAATTGGTGAGTACTTTACACCATCTATTTCCCATTCATCAAATGAAACTTTATATGTGAATGTGAATTTGTCACCAACAGTTAAATTAAGACCATTAACTGTAAATGTTCGTGTATTTTCATCAAATTCAACAACCCATCCATTTGACTTGGAAGTTGAATTAATACCAGTGTATTTTAAACCTAATGGCAGCACATCTTTAATTGTGATATTATATGCTATTCCGTTTCCATTATTTGTAATTACAATTGAATAAGTTGCATTTTCATAATATTCATATTTTTGTTTATCTGATGTTTTAACAACACTTATATTAGGTTCAGCTATTTTAACTTGTGCATTAGAATTATCTATTTTATCATCATTTAAATATAATTCAACATTATTAGATTTAATAGATTGTGCTTTGTTAGATTGATCATTTAAGACAACAGCAGATAAATTAAATATAATGTTGTCAGAATATTTGTAAGATGTAGTATTTCCAAAGTTTATAGTTACAAGGTTTCCATTTACACTGACATCACTGATTAAAGTACCATTTGATAAAATAACTGAATTTTCAAGATATTCAAATCCCTGTGGAAGGATATCTTTAACCTGCAAATTAGTGTAATTACCTTTAGGTAACTTTACCATAATTTGATAAGTTACATTTTCACCAATATTTGGTGTAAAAATGTTGCCTTCTTTATTGCCAAGTGTGGTTCCAATTACTAATTTAGTAATACTTGGCATTTTAGTTTTTAAAGTATCCTTACTTTCATTATAGTAAATTCTACCATGATAAGGTGCGGAATATCCAACAACATAAGCCATATTTACATACTGACTTCCAATTTGAATATCTGACCTTATAACAAATGAATATTTTGCATGAATTATATCTCCAGGATTTAACTGAGCCACATCAATTTCAACATGAGAACCAATCCATCTGATTTTAGCATCAATTGGATTTCCATCAGCATCAGTTACTTTGACAACCACATTATCTTCACCAGGTGTCTGACCAATAAATGAAGCAAGGTCTTCCAAATCATCAATAATAGTCACTTCAAATAATGGAGTTTTACCGTTGTTTTTAACAATTACATCAAATGAAACATGATCTAAACCTTCAACTTCAGTTACATTGAATTTTTTAGTAATGTCTGCTGTAGGTTCTACAATTGTAACCTTTGCACTAGACCTGCCCATAGTCTTATCATTTAAGAACAATTCCACATTATTAACTTTAACCGCACCTTCCTTATTGGACGGATCAAATATTGTAGGTCTGGCAGTCAAATTAATAGACAAAACACCATTTGCAAAGCTACTAGAATGAACATTATTAATTGTAATAGTTATATCATAATTATTTACATTTACAGTCCAATCTTTGCCATTTACTAATTTTGTACCGTTTGCATAAAATGCACCTGCACCAATATACTCAAATCCCTGAGGCAAAGTATCCTTAATCACCAATTTAGTATAATTACCAACAGGCAAAGTTACATTAACACCATAAATTACCTTTTCACCAATAGTTACATTATCCCTACCATTGTCAATCTCTGAATCAACAACCCACTTAGTAATTGCAGGAAGTTTAGTAGTGAAACTGTCTTTTGCAGTATCAGTATAATTTCTACCATTAGAAAGTGCAGAGTAACCTATAACATTAGCTATGTTAGTATAAGTACTGCCTATGACTACATCTTCCCTTACTTTAAATGTAAATCTATAAGTTAATGATTTGCCTATACCAAGTTCAGCAATATTTATGCTTACAATATTGTTATCCCATGTTGGAGTTACAATAACACCACCAGATGTAACATTGACACTGCCACTGACAAACTTGTTAATCAGATCACTTAAATCATCACTAAGTGTTACATTAAATAATGGGGACTGACCATTGTTAGTTACAGTAATATCAAAGTATAGTACATCTCCACCAATAACATTATCTACATTGAAGTTTTTAGTAATATCTATGACCGGTTCAACAACACTAACAGCTGCATTAGATACAGATTCATGATCATTCCAAGTAAGTACTGCTTTATTAGTTTTAACAGCACCCGCTTTGTTATTGTTAACATTCAAAACAGTAGCATTTAAAAATGCATGGAATTGACCGCCATATTCTTTAATAATTTCATCTGCAAATTCAGAAGCAAATGTTAATTCCACAATATTTCCATTTACAGTTACAGTATAATCCTTACCTTCAATAGCTTTATTTTGAGTATTTCCTTTGTAAACTACAATTGAACCATCAATGTATTTTAAACCCTCTGGAAGAGTATCAGTAACTTTTAAAATGCCGTATTTTCCAACAGGCAATATTGCAGTTATATTATAAGTTACATTTTCCCCAATAGTTACCTTATCTTTACCATTTACAATAGTAGTGTTAAATACTGTTTTATTTACCTTAGCATCATAAGTATGTAAAGTACTGCTTGCCTGGCTGGAATAATTTCTTTTTTCATCAAATTTAGTCTCATTGAAAATAGAATAATAATCTACTTTAGCTATATTTTTAAATTCTTTTCCAATAACAACATCACTTTTTACATCAAATGTGAATTTAGCACTAACACTTTGGCCAGCTAAAAGTTCACCAACATTTAATGTAGCTATATCATTATTCCAACTGAAAATAATTTTACCTGTTTCATTTCCTTTTAGTATAGTTACACCTATATCACTTCTACTATTTACAAAGGTTTTGATAAATTCTGTTAAATCATCTGTAATAGTAGTATTATGAGCAGTACCTTTACCAGTGTTAGTTATAGTAATTGTGAAACTAGCTTCATCATTACCTTGAACTATATTAGGTTCAAATATTTTACTTATGTCTATTTTAGGTTGATATACATTAACATAAACAGTGTTAGAAGTTAATGTATTATTTGTCCAAGTAATACTTGCATAGTTACTAGTTGTTGCACTATCTGCACCAATCGGAATAACATTTTCATTATTAACAACAGTATAATATGCATTAATAATTAATTGATTATTTTTAGTATAATCTGGTATAATATCACCATTAAAGTTAATGGTTAAATAACTTTTTTCAGGATGAGTAGTACTTGGAGTATAAGTTACTGTATATGCATATTCAGGAACAACCACACCCTCACTAGTAGTTATTGTAAAGTTAGTATACTTAATTCCATATGAAGTATCTTTAATAACTAAGTTTGGAATCCTTAAGTCTGGGAAGTTTACGGTTATTCTATAAATACCTATTTCACCAACAAACAGTATATTAGTATTGTCAGTAACATTAGATCCAATGAAGTCTTTTGTAATTTCTAATCCTTTAGCTATAATAGTTGCATTATCCCTATACTTATCTTTGTTATTTGCAAAGTTTGTACTATTAGGATATGCTGCAAAGTTTGTAATCCATACATTGTTAACAATACTTTCCTTTGGGATTAAATATTCACTAAACCTGACAGTATATATAATACTGCAAGAAGTGTTTTGAGCTAATTGAGATATCATATATCCTTTTGTAAATAAGTCATCTTTAAATGCAGTAATATCAACAACCGTTCCATTTGAGTAAACTAAACTAACAGCTTTGACATCTGCTTTTGTAATTCCATTTGAAGTTGTTTTGTTAACAAAATCATCAGCTACAATTATATCATAAGCAGTAGAATGACCTGTGTTAGTTATAGTTATATTATATTTAACATCAGTTGCATTTTCAATATTTTCTAAAATTTTTGTATCATTTACATGCTTTGTAATTTCCAATCCAGGTTCATTAGTAAGCATCAGTACAATATTTGAACTTGCATATATTACATCAACAGAATCTTTAAATTTCATTTCAGCAAGATTAGCTAAATTAAGCTGATCCGCCATAGGTTCTGAGGATACCTGAACTGTCAGCCATAATTTAACATTCACAGGATTAGCCAGATTATCCAAAGTATTTCCAAAACTAAATGAAATTGCATTATTGAAATTATCTATATTAATTTTAGGAATAATAACTTTACCAGTGTTTTCATCATATAAAAATCCACTATTGTTTGCATAAGCCCAGTATCCACCTTCAGGAATTACTCCAGTAGTAGAATTAACTAAATTAAATCCTTTTAAGTTAAATAATGGAATTGGTAAATAATCAGTAACAGCAAAATCATGTACAGAACCTGTAGGGAAATAAATATCCAATGCAAAAGTTATGTTCTGACCAGGATAAACTTTATAAAAATCAGCAGGACTTATGATTTCACCATTAACTGCAATAATATCTTTTTTAAGTGTGACACTTGGAACTTTTAATTGTGTATAACTGCTATCAGAAACCGTATTGGTTGTATTTAAAACATCAGCTGATGTTTTAATATGATTAATAACTAAATCATTTGATACAACAGAAGATCCGTTTGAATAATAAATAATAACTTTTGTAGCAAAATTCAAAGATCCTACCATTGCACCTTCATTAATACTTCTGTTTGTATAATATCCTCCTGTTAAGCTTGTACTTATATTGTTATCTTTCAGGAATTTTGAAATGTAAAATGTAACTGATTTATCAATACTTCCTAAAGAAACAACATTGTAATAACTTTCATTTAATTCATATGTTTTTCCATAAACTGATAAAACAGGTTTATTCTCAGTTAAGAACTTTTGAGCTGAACCTACTTTATGAGTGTCAAATTTATCATAAATTACTAAATTATCAAAAGCAAAGTAATCAGAAATCTCAAAATCAACTTTATAATTAATTGAATTATGAGGAACAACAGTATATGTTCCATCAATAGGTGTGCTTAAAATTTCTGCATATTTTTGAGTAGCTAATGATTTTAAATATACATTATAACTATCAGATACATCATAAGTATTATTAGCATAAGTATAATCCATATTTACAGTATTTTTAGCAACAGTACTTACACCAGTTTCAGAATCAATAATGGTTATATTATCATCTGTACTATTATCAAATTCCGGAGCATATGCTTTATACCTTAAACTAAGACTTGTACCACTTAAATCTCCAGTAGCTTCTTTTAATTTTAAAATTATTTTTCCGCCAGTTTTATTACCGTCAGGTTTTTCAACAGTATATAAACTGGAATCTATGATTTTTCCTTTAGAGTCATATAAAACCAGACTGCCCAAATACATTATATTAGATGGAAGTACATCTGCAATAGTGATATTTTCAATTTTTGCACCATTAGCTATGTTAATATTTACATAATACTCAAATGGGAAATTTGAACCTGTAGCAGTTTCATCTTCATGAAGGTTTGAATCTTTATCTATTTTAACAACAACCGGATTTACCCAGCCTGTGACAGTTTCTCCATAAATTGGAGGATAATTCACCGGATCATCAATATAACCGTTCCCATATCTAAATACAGGAGTAACAGTGAAATTAAGTAATTTTCCTATCTCCAAAGCCCCAATACTTGAAGTAACATTTAAAACAGCATCTGGAGCATCAACCGGGAAACTACCTAAAGGATACTGAAGAATATAAAAAGTACTGTTTACAGGACCATGTACTTCTTTTTTAGTAAATGGATCAATTAATGTATATAAACCTGTTGCATTATTATAAGTACTTTCATCAAATACTCCAACTTTTATCGGAACTATATTTCTATTAGAAAATGAAACGGTAAATTGTGTTAATTCTTCAGGAGCTATTAGCTGAACATAAGGCTGAAATCCAGTAGCATCTCCTAAATTCTTAAATACCATTTGGAAGTTAAAGGATTCATTGATAAATACATCTGCAGGATTATTAAAAGACATGGCATTACCATTTTCGTCTTTTAAACTAATATCTGGAACAGAGGTATTATCATTTTCTACAATAGGACCTTCTTTAATTGGAATATCCCAAATAGAATTATCTCCAATAACGACTTCTTCACCATTATCATTTATGATAAGTTTATCGTAAGTTAAATTAGCATTTTCAACAATAACTGTATCTGAATTCCCATCAACATCCACTCCCTGAATATCTAAAGAATCTGCTTCATTAACACCATAAACTGAACCACAAAAGATGAATAATAGACTAGCTATTACTAATACTTTTAAAAAATTCATTTTAACACCAATATACTAATTTAAATAATAAATCTAAAATTATACAATTATACA
>OHNO01000628.1_pt1 | contig 18672 bp, 35 predicted proteins | sample 1569521 | NCBI WGS metagenome assembly OHNO01 (sample SAMEA3879604, study PRJEB24766) | human gut metagenome | biome: human-associated habitat; feature: feces | place: USA | collected 1985/1987
GCAGTGTAGTTTTGTGCAATTTTTCAAATTTGCTCATTTATAGTCATCAATATAGATGATATTGTTACGCTGAAAGTACTGATAAAATCCTTTTACCCCGTGTAAGGGATAAAAGACAACTATTACATTGAGATGCTCGATTATCTCAAAGGGATTCCGTGATTTGTACTTTCTGACCAGAGAATCCACCAGCCGTTTAATATTCATAACATCAATCCTTTTTATACTTTTTCGGAGTGTATTTCTCCTTGTTCTTTTTCTTCGCCATTTCCATGCCAATCTGCATAGCTGACAGAATAGACTCAATCGCCTCTGGTGATGCCGGATCACCGTCAAACATGAGCCCATCCTGCTTAAGAAGTTGCTCAGTGTTGGCGAGAATCTCTTTTATGTCTTTTTCGTCTTTAGGTTTAAGCTTTGGCTCTTTTTCAGTTTCCTCCTTTCCTGTCATAAGATAGTCAATCGAAACGCCGAAGTAATCTGCAAGTTTTTTCATATTTTCTGATTTAGGCGTACTCCTTCCGCGTTTCCAGTCGCTTAGAGTGGACTGTGTCACTCCTGTCGCCTTTGCTACTTTGTATGCACTAACACCATACTTTTGTAGTAATTGCTCAAAAATCTCATACATTTTTTGTCCACCTTTCACAAACATGGGCAATACTATGAAAAACCGATAGCATTTAATTGACATTATCGAAAATGCATAGTATAGTATAAGCATGCAAAGGAAAACCGATAATCCAAATGCATACTACGGAAATGTTGAATTTATCTGACAAGTAAATACTATCACATTTCCGTAGTAATTACAACTGTTTATATACGGAAAGGCGGTGCAAAAGTGTACGAAAAATTTGCTGAATTATTGGATAAAACCAACAAGACAGCGTATCAGGTATCAAAAGATACAGGAATACCTCAATCAGTTTTATCTGATTGGAAACGCGGACGGAGTAACGTAAAAACTGACAAACTCAAAATCCTCGCCGACTACTTCGGAGTATCTATTGAGTACTTCCTAGAGTAGTGTAATAGGAAAGGTGTCCGATAAAAAGGACTTTGAACCAGAAGAGGAGGTGGATTAAATGCCGAAAGTAGAATTTCTTACAAGGCAGCAGAAAAGAGAACGTACAGTAGACGAGATTATCGACATATACCGAAAGCGGAAACACATCACAAAAAGTGATCTCGCAAAAAAGATCAATATGCCACGTTCTACTTTTAATGTGAAAGTAAGTAAGAATCAGGGAGAGATGAAATTGGAAGTGTTATGGGGTATCCTAGACGTTTTAGAAGTGCCGGCAGAGGAGCGGGCAAAAATTTTATTGTAAGAGGAAGGACAAGCATGGAAAAACAATTACCTGCGGTACGGAAGCTGGAACTGATCCCGATCGAGCGGAGAAATTTTCCGAAAGCGAATCGTAAGCGGAAGAAGATCCAGCGGAAAAGAAAAGAAAGAGACAATGCTGCAAGAGGACTGGTCACAGTAACAGTCGCCAGCATGATGTTAAACGCGGTGATGGCTGTGATCATTTACATCCTGCAGGCAGGACCGATTTGAAAGGAGGCGAACAAAGAAATGGACGAAGAGGTAAAGAAAGATGCCGAAGAAGAAATGAACTGTATCTTAGATCTGCTTGAAGAATGGTGCTTGAAATACGATCAGGATTATGCGAATGCGGTTGTACTTGTAAAGCATGATCAGATCACATCGTGGGGAAGTATAGGAGATCACGAAGACCTCGTTTGCAGAATAAAAAAGCGCCCATAAATGAGGCGGCAACCTCTAGGACGCATAGTTAAAAAATCATTTTTATTATAACAGAAAGGGTGAAGAAAGTGAAGAAATTTGAATTAACAAATGAATTTATTACAAATATGTTCGGGACAAAGCTGTTCCGCATCCGTGCCCTTGTTGAGTTCGGCGATGTGGAAGCCGGAGAACTTGGCGGGTATGTGGAGAAGGAATCAAACCTTGGTCATGACGACAATGCGTGGGTGTACGACAATGCGTGGGTGTACGGCAATGCGCGGGTGTGCGGCGATGCGCTGGTGTGCGGCAATGCGCGGGTGTGCAGCGATGAGGACTATGCATACGCTCACGGTTTCGGATCTGTCAACCGTACAACGACCTTCTTCCGTCTCAAAGATGGCGGCGTGGGTGTGCGGTGCGGATGCTTCTACGGGACGCTTGCACAGTTCCGGGATAAGATCCGGGAGACACACGGAGAAACAAAGAAGGCACAAGAATACCTGATGCTGGCAGACCTGATGGAACTCAGATTCGAAGAGGATGAAAACGAAGTAGGAAATAGAAAATACGTTGAGTAATGAAAGAAGATAGTGTGATGTTAAATGCGGTGATGGCTGTGATTATTTACATCCTGCAGGCAGGACCGATCTAAGGAGGTGAACAAAGAAATGAACGAAGAAATAAAGAAAGACGCCGAAGAAGAAATGAACTGCATCTTAGAACTGCTCGAAGGATGGTGCCTGAAATACGATCAGGATTATACAAACGCAGTTGTACTTACAAAAAACGATCAGATCACATCGTGGGGAAGCATAGGCAATCGCGAAGACTTTGACGTTTACAGAACAAAAAAGCGCCCATAAGAGGCGGCAACCTCTAGGACGCATAGATAAACAACCAAGATTATTGTACGGGAAAGAAAGGAATTTGTAAAGATGATTAAATGCAGTAAAGGCAATGTGGAAATAAAAGGAAATTTAATATTATTAGAAGCAGAAACAGTCATGATATTAAGAGGAATAAGAAACATCCTCGAAGAAGAGTACGGAAAAAAACACGCAGAAAAGTCAATGCAAAAAATAGTTAAAACATCCACAATGACGCAAGAAGAAATAGAAGAGGAAATAAAAAAAACAGCACAAGAAATAGCGAGAGAAGCAGCGAAACACCTCATGAAATGAAAGAAGAAGTTATTTTGTGGATCATCCGCTGGGGAGATCCGTACGCATTAGAGTGCAAGACAATGACCAGATCGGAAGTCGAAGCGTATGCGCGCGAAAAGCAAAAAAAGCGCGGCGGTACATATGTAATCAATTAAAAAAAGCGCATCACAGCAACTGATGCGCTTAAAAGATGGCGTTCCCGCCTCTTGTTAGGACAAATATATTGTATCAAATAAGAGGCGGGAAGTCAAGCGATACACGCGGGGACTCCCGCTTTTAAACCTCGATAAAGATATTAAAGTTAGGACAGATAAAAGATGGCAACACGGAGAAAAACGTACAAATTACGGGGCGGAGACGTCTACGACGTAGAGGAATATCCAGACGGAAGATATGGAGCAAAAGGAAAGGCACGGCAAAAGAAAAAGAAACCGACGCCGGAACAGATGGCGGCAGTCAACCAAGCCAACCGAGCGAAGATATGCAGACGATTACTGATCGAATATTTTGATGCAGGAGACTACTTTGTAACATACACCTACAAAGTCGAGCAAAGACCGAAAGACATGACAGTGGCACTAAAAGACTTACAAAAAGCACTCCGAAAGCTCCGTCCGAAATATAAAAAGGCAAACACTCCGTTTTACTGGATCAGAAACATAGAGCGGGGCACAAAGGGTGCATGGCACATCCATCTAGTCATTAAAAAAACATCAGGGGCGGCAGAATGGATCGAAGATGCATGGGAACACGGAGCAATCTATATTACGCAGATCAAAAAAAGCCGGTTTTACGATGAGGATTTTACAAAACTGGCAAACTATATGACAAAAAACGAAAGAAAAACGATCGGACGGAAGCAAAGGAAAACCGCGACTAAAAGAAGCAAGCTACAACCATGCGAAAAATATGCCGTTACCCGAACCGAAATCCCAAAAACTTGTACGCTGGCAAAAAGAAGTAAAACCCAAAAAAGGCTATTACATCGCAAACAGTTACGAGGGGATCAACCCGGCTACGGGGATGAGATACCGCAGATACACACTGATCAGAATCCACAGGAGGATTTAAAATGAAAACAGTAAATATCTACATAGAAACCACCATAAAATCCCCCATTGTAAAAGATGGGAAATACGCATCCGCCCTAGTATTTACTAGGTCAAACGGAGAAGAAGCATACCGGGTCATGAGTGGCGAAGAGTGCGAATCTACTTACAACAGATTGACGCTGATCGCAATCATAAAATCATTACAAAAATTAAAAGAGCAGTGTCATGTTGTAATTCACACTGATAACGCTTATATCAAAAATATTTCAGAACAAGGAGCGCCGGAGAAGTGGCGGCGATCCGAGTGGAAAAAAGCCACAGGCGCGGAAGTCCAAAATAAAGAATTATGGAAAATGTACCTTGAGGAAGCGGAGAAACACGAAACGGAATTTCGCTTTTGCGCCAGCAATGATTATCAGGGATTGCTAAGAGAAGAACTAACATAAGGAGGACACCATGAGAATTACAAAAGAAGCAAGATGCGCGAAAAACGCAAGGGGATACATCGGCAACCGCCCAAGACTCGTTGAAGGAAAGATATATACGTTGATTTTCCGGCAGCAGCCGGAAAGAAGCGAAAAACACACTGCCATCAAGAAACGGATGCGCTTTTTAAAAGCGTTTCCACACCACGCACTTTTTGAAAACCCTTACGGGATCAAAAGATCGTTTACTTGGTGGGAAGTGGAAAAATTACTGAAAGGAGAGCAGATATGATACAAGATATTGCAATCGAACAGTTAGACATACACCCGCAGAACGTGCGGAAGGTATACACCGACATTGACGAGCTGGCGGAAAGCATAAAAGCTCGTGGCGTAATGCAAAATTTGACTGTAGTACCAAACCCGGACAAAAAAGACCACTATCTTGTAGTGATCGGAAACCGAAGACTGACGGCAGCGAGAAAAGCGGGATTGAAAACAATGCCCTGTTCCGTTGTGGAAATGACGGAAAAAGAGCAAATATCAACGATGTTGTTGGAAAACATGCAGCGCAGCGATCTATCAGTAAGCGAGCAAGCACAAGGATTCCAGCTCATGTTGGATTTGGGAGAAACAGAAACAACAATCGCGGAAAAGACCGGATTTAGCAGAAGTACAGTACGACATAGGTTAAATCTTGCAAAACTGGATCAAGAAACACTTACGAGGCGCGAAGAAAATAAGGACTTCCAACTCACATTAACGGACCTTTACGAGCTGGAGAAGGTACAAGACATCAAAAAAAGGAATGAAATCCTTAAGACTGCAGTATCGTCACGCGAAATCGCATGGAAAGCAAAACAGGCCGTGAAAGAAGAAAAAATAAAGAAAAACGCTCAAATAGTGTTTGAAATACTGGAAGAAAAAGGAGTAAAAGCCGCGCCGAAAAGAGCGAAAGAAGAAAGATGGACCGGAAAATGGAAAGAGATAACAAATATTGATCTATCACAGTGGGAGGATCAAACAAAAATCGATCTGCAAGACACAAAAGATCAGCTCTATTATTATCAATACTACGATAGGATCTATGTAGTAAAAAAAGTAATACAAAAAGAGCGGGAAAAAACGGAACAGGAAAAGAAAACGGAGAAAATCAAGGAAAACAAAAGAAAAATAACGGAAATCCTGAAAAGGATGAGAAGGGAAAGGAACGATTTTATTAAAGAACTTGTGTCGGGAAAAATCACAATACCGAAAGAAGTTGATGTAAAAGAAACAGGCTGGAAGATCATGATAAACCGGATAACGGACGGCGGAAGCGTAGCACACATGAACGCGGTGTATGGATTTTACGGGATCGAAAACGCGTACGAAGCGAAAGAAGAGGAAAAAGAACGGATCGAAAAAGAATTTGCAGAAATAAGCCAAGAAAAGCAAATACTGATCCTCTTGACCCGGACGGCAGAGCCGTACGAAGCAACTGACTATTACGGACACTACGAAAAAGGGATGAAATGCCTAAGAGACTTCTATAGATTACTTCAGCAGATGGGGTTCTCATTTCGATCACTGGAAGAACTAAAGATCCTAAACGGGACTCATGAGTTATACACACAGGAGACGGAAGATGAGCATTGACTATTCGGACATGGCTTTCCCGAAGCCGAGAAAGAAGAAAAAACGGAAAATCCACAAAAAAAGCATTTTAAACAGTCAAAAGGGCATTTGCTACTTATGCGCCCGGTTAAACGGCGACTATTCCGTAAAGCAGACGGAAGAGCATCATATCCTGTTCGGGGCAGGACAAAGAGCGATATCTGAAGAAAACGGGTTAAAAGTAGACCTATGCATTGAGCATCATCGAACGGGGCAGCAGGCAGTACACAACAGCCGAAAAACAAGGGAGCTGCTCTGTAAAATCGCACAAACAGAGTTTGAAAAGGTTCACACCCGAAAAGAATGGGAACAGATCGCAAGGAAGAACTACCTCTAGTACCTCCGCCATATGGCGATGATACATATAAAATGTCACGCGCAACCAGTAAATACAGGGTTCCCCGCCGTTTTGTGCGGCGGGAGAAAGGAGAAAAACGTGAGGATCTTAAAAATAAAAACAAAAACAGGCATCAAGACCGTTTATAACGTGATTGATTGGGGTTGGAACGCAGAAACAGGCGATCTTTACTATAGATCGGGAAAAGAATTGCATCACAAACGCTGTATAAGTGTCGAAGAAATTATAGTATAAAAGGATAGAAAAAAGGATCAATCAAAAACCTGCTACAAACAGTAATTACTGTTTTGAAGTGGGATTTTGACATCTCGAAAAAAAGGATGAAAAAGAGGAAAAACAATGGCAAAAAGAAACGATTACATAACAGGACGGGAAGATGGATTATTAATGGCGCTTGAAATCGTCAAAAATGAGGGTGTCGAAGCGCTGGAAAAAGAAATCGAATTCAGGAATGTCACCGGAATCCGTACCGCCTTAGCAAAAAAAGACATTAACAGGGCGACAATCAAGATCAAAGAACAGACAGTAGACACAGTAACAATCCTTTCCGTGGCAACCTTACATGACGAGTTCGGCTTCGGAACACAAAGATGCGACCGATTTATTAAGAGGTTTAACAAAAAGGCGGAATGCATCATGGATGACATGGCAAGCTGGAACGATTATATAAAAACGATCAAAGAGGAACTAGGGATTGAGCTAGGAATCAGAGAGAACAAGTAAGGGGGCGAAGAGATGGGGAGATTTGAAATTGAGTTTGCACAATTTACCAAAGTTGTGGTGGACGCAGAAACCGAAGAAGAAGCAAAAGATTTAGCGGCGATAATGGACGGAGAAGAAATTGCAGAACACGACACACACGAATACAACATCTGGAACATACGGGAATTAATATAAATTTTTGATGAGGTAGAAGATGAACAGAGAAATACTTTTTAAAGCAAAGAGAAAAGATAATGGTGAATGGATACAAGGTTATTATTATCAAATATGGCAACAAGGCTATATTTTATGGGGAATGATAAACAATATGCCAGATATGGTTGAGGTTAATCCAGACACACTCTGCCAGTGCACAGGACTTACCGACGAGAGAGGTCAGAAGATTTGGGAGAATGATATATGCAATAGAAAAGAAAAATATCCTGAAATCGTGACATACAATAAAGGAGATTGGCAGTTAGATTACAGTTATGTATTTGGAAAAGAGATGCACACAGACGCTTGCAATCTTGGTTTTTATGTATGTGAAAGGAACTGTGTTGAAGTAATCGGCAACATTTTCGATAATGCAGATTTGTTGGAGGTAGAACGATGAATGTACTAGAGAAGATTTTGGAAGAAATTGAAAGTAGAGAGTTCACAAATACGACTATTAGACACAGCACGGCCGTAAAAATGAAGGACATTAGAAGCATCTTTCGCAAGTACATGGACAAAGCTACTTACAAAAGATCTGATGATTTGATAGACCGGAAAACACTGAAAGAGGAAGTAGAAAGCTTCAGAATAACAATTACTGGAATGCGAAATGGGAAAACAATAACTGCTTGGGCATTAAGAGAATATAAGAAAAGCATATTGAGAATAATTGATGAGCAGCCTTGTCATGGTGAGGGTATAAATATCCCTACTGATGATGGCTGGATTCCAGTAGAAGAGAGATTGCCGGGAGAAGGGCAAAAAGTTTTGGTTTGGTATGAATATTGCCGATACGGAGAATACAATCGTATGCTTAAAACATATGGTATCGGTTGGCAATTTGATGGACATTGGGGTGGAGATGTGAGCGGAACAAAAGCAAGATGTATTGCTTGGCAACCGCTTCCAGAACCGTACAGACGATTTAAGAAAGAGTTGTCATAAAAAGGAACACATTATGAGCAGATTTATGAAAGTAGAGTAGGAGCTGATACATTGAGCAACACAAACAAACCAAGCGCCGCCGCGTTGATCCGAGCGCAGGGGCAGCAGTTGAGAAAAGAAACCGTACTAGAATACTGGAAGAGAACGAGAGGCAATAATGCAGAAATGGGAAGAAATCGAACAGAAAAAAGAATACCTCAAGGGATATATAAAAGCAAAGAATAGAGAAGCTCTAATAAAAGATCAGATACAACAACTAAGACTCGACACGATGTTTCCGGCGTTGCAAGGCGATGGGATGCCACGGGGCAGCAGTCAAAAGGATCTATCGGATTGCTACGCAAAAATCGAAAGCCTCACGGATGAGTTGAAAAAAGAATGGATTGAAAGCGTGATCCAGTACGAACGTATCAGGAAAGCAATAAATAAAATGAGCGACGAGCAAGAAAAAGAAGCGCTTACAAGATATTACATACTCAGAGAAAAGTGGAAAGAAATAAAAAATAAGATGGGGGTAAGCGAGGCGAAATTATACAGGATATATGATAGAGCCCTAGAAAACTTTGAAATTTTATAAAAATTTTAGAAAATGAGAGTGAATGAGAGTTCAAAATGTGATATAGTATAAACTGAATTAAAAGACAAAGAGGGAAATAACCCTCTCATAACCACGCGCAAGGACATCCGAAAGGGCGTCCTTTTTTTGAAAACTATTTTGAAAGAGAGTGATGACATGTTTTGCAATTACGATCAATACAAAGATAAAGAGGTAGTTAAAAAGCATGAGCAACTTTTAAAACAACTAGGAGAAAAAGACAGAGTATTTTCGCTGGAATGGAACGGAGAAAACATCACACTGATGGAATGTTGCGACTATTGTTTTGGACATGATTTAACCAAAGAAGAGTGCGAAGAATTGTCGGAAGTATTCCGAGAGTTAGCAGAAGAGCTGGGGAAATAAAGAACAGCGGAAGCAGATAAAAGAATTGAAGAAAAAGTAAACAGAGAAATACAAGGGGCAGCAGGCGAAAGTCGGCTGCTTTTTGTATACAAAGAAAGAGGGAAAACGAGAATGGCAAAAGAATTTGCAAGAAGCTTCTACAGCTCCCAAAAATGGAAGAAATGCAGAGAAGCATATATAGCAAAGAGAAGAGCGATCGACGGCGGGTTATGCGAAACATGCAGAGAACGGCCAGGATATATTGTACATCACAAAATCGAACTGACGCCGGAGAATATCAACGACGCAAACATAACGCTAGGAATTAATAATTTAAAGTACGACTGCCATATTTGCCATCAAAAAGAGGGGGCAAAAGATGGAGAAGCAGAGAGACTTATACGCTATGAATTTGACAAAGATGGAGATTTGCGCGAACTCCCCCCCATAAATTCATAATTTTTTTAAAAACCGGCTGACCACAGTCGGAGAAACATCTAACACACAGGAAATTTCGCGCGAAGGGGTGTAGGTAAACGCGTTAAAAGACAACGAAGAAAAGAAAGGAAAAGGTAAAAGATGGGGTAAATTATAACGAAAAAAGCAAAGACGATATCATAAAGGCAGAAAAAAGAAAACTTGCGGGAATCTACACGAGGCTTGATAAAAAAACAAAAAAGTCGGTGGAATCGCTTGTGGATGAGGCGGCGTTTATGGCAGCGTCTTTATACGAACTAAGAAAAATCATAAACGAAAAAGGATACACAGAAGAATACCAGAACGGAGCGAATCAAAAAGGGATAAAGAAATGCTCGGAGGTCGAAATCTATAACACGATGATAAAAAACTATTCCGCGATCATAAAACAACTTACAGATTTATTACCAAAAGAACAAGAAAAAAATGCACCGCCGCAAGATGATGGGTTTGAAGGTTTTGTAAATGGCAGAGATGATTAAATATCCGCTCGCATATAATCCGATCTTGGAATACTGGGAAGAAATAGAAAAAGGAAATATCAATGTAGGAGACAAGATACGCAGGACATACAAAAAAGTCGTAAAAGATATAAAATACCCCGGAGAATATTTTTACTCCCCCAAGCGAGGAAATCACATATTAGAGTTTGCGGAAAACTTTTGCAGGCATTCAAAAGGAAAATGCGGCGGGAAACGCGTAAAGCTGGAGTTGTGGGAAAAAGCGCATTTAGCAACAGTGTTTGGATTTATCGATATCGAAGGAAATCGCAAATACAGAGAATCAATCCTCATTGTAGGGAAAAAGAATGGAAAGTCATTGTTAGCATCGATCGTAGGTCTGTACATGCTGACGGCAGACGGAGAAATGGGTCCGGAAGTGTACGCAGTGGCGACGAAAAAGGATCAAAGTAAAATTATATGGCTTGAATCAAAAAGAATGGTTAGAAAATCACCGGCTTTAAGTAAAAGAGTTAGATCGCTCGTGGCGGAACTGGATACAGATTTTAATGACGGAGTTTTTAAACCGTTAGCGTCCGACAGCGACACGCTGGATGGGTTAAATATACATTGTGTGCTAATGGATGAGATTCATCAATGGAAGCAAGGAAAAGCGTTATATGACATCATGGCGGACGGAGTATCTGCGAGGGAACAGCCGCTTGTGTATATTACATCGACAGCGGGAACAATCAGAGAAGATATCTACGACCAAAAATACGATGAAGCGGAAATGGTCATCAACGGATACGACGACCCGGAAGGATACAAAGACGAACATCTCATTGCATTTATTTACGAGATTAACAACAGAAAAGAGTGGACGGATGAGAGTTGCTGGGAAAAAGCGAATCCAGGACTTGGGACGATCAAAAATAAACAGACCCTTAAGGACAAAGTGGAGAAAGCAAAGAAAAATCCGCTACTTGTAAAAAACTTGCTATGCAAAGAGTTCAATATCCGCGAAACATCGTCAGAAGCATGGCTGACATTTGAGCAGGCAAACAACACGGAAACATTCAGCGTAGAAGACTTAAAACCAAGATACGGAGTCGGAGGAGTAGACCTGTCATCAACGACAGACTTAACAGCGGCAAAAGTACTGTTTAAGATTCCTGAAAGCGAAAAAATTTATACACTCTCTATGTATTGGATACCGGAAGACCTTGTGGAAAAAAGGATCACAGAGGATAAGATCCCCTATGATATATGGATTGAAAAAGGATATGTAAGAACGTGCAAAGGGAACAAGATATCGTACAAAGATGTCAAAGCTTGGTTTGTAGAGATTCAAGAAAAATATGATATCTACATAAATATGATCGGTTACGATTCATGGAGCGCGGCTTACTTTGTAGAGGATATGCAGGAATACTTCGGAAAAACGGCAATGATCCCGATAATACAAGGGAAAAAGACGCTATCACAGCCGATGAAGAACTTGGGAGCGGATTTGGAAAACAATTTGATCGTATACAATAACAATCCGGTAGACAAGTGGTGTCTCTGCAACACGGCTGTAGATATCGATCGAAACGACAATATTCAGCCGATTAAAACGAGTAAGCCGAGACGAAGGATTGACGGAACGGCGGCGCTGCTCGACGCGTATGTAGTGCTGCAAAATAATTATAACGAATATATGTCATTGATTTAACGCCATAGTAGGCGTTATTTTTATGCAAACGGAGGGAATATGAAACCATTTTGGAAGAGAGAACCAACAGAAAAGACCGCGAAAAAAGAAAAGAATGTGCTGCAGATGGTAACAACTACAGGCGAACTACACTATGCATGGAACGGGAAGTTATACGAGAGTGACATTGTGAGGGCGTGCATACGCCCAAAAGTGAAGGCGATCGGGAAACTTACAGGGAAACACATCCGAGATGATCCGGCGGGAGGGCTGAAAGTCAACCCAGATGCAAACATCCGTTTTTTATTGTCAGAACCAAACCCGTATATGACGGCACAGCAGATGCAGGAGAAAGTGGCAACGCAGCTTTGCCTAAACAACAATGCGTTTATATTAATTGTACGGGATGAAAACGGGAAAGCGATGCAGATGTACCCGATACCATGCACAATGGTAGAAACAAAGTATAACGATACAGGGGAATTGTTTTTAAAATTCCAGTATAGAAACGGAAAAAGCGGAACATTTCCGTACAAAGATATCATTCATTTAAAACAAGATTATAACGAAAATGACATTTTTGGAGAAAGTCCGGTGGAAGCGATCGCGCCTATGATGGATGTAATAGGGACGATTGACCGGGGAATTATAAGGGCGATTAAAAACAGCGGCGTTGTAAGGTGGCTATTAAACTTTAAAACCTCCATGCGAGACGAAGATATTAAAAGCAATGTAGAAAAATTTGTTAGGAATTATTTAGCGGTCGAGACGGATACTTTCGGAGCGGCGGGAGTAGATGCGAAAGCAGACGTACAAAGAATTGAACCGAAAGACTATGTACCAAACGCAGCACAAACGGACCGGACAATAGAACGAATCTATTCGTTTTTTAACACAAATAAAAAAATCGTGCAAAGTGACTACACGGAAAACGAGTGGACGGCATACTACGAGGCAGAAATAGAGCCGATTGTTGTACAGATGCATCAAACATATACAGTTGGGATCTTCTCAAGGAAAGAACGAGGGTTTGGAAATCGAATTGTTTTTGAAGCAAATAATCTACAGTGCGCCAGCCTAACGACAAAACTTGCGTTTCAGGCGATGGTAGACCGCGGAGCAATGACGCCGAACGAATGGCGCGAAACAATGAACATGACACCGATACCGGGAGGGGATCAGCCGATCAGGAGACTTGACACGCAAGTTGTAAATCTTTTAAAAGACTGCTTAAACAAAATAAACACAGAAAACTACGCAGCTATGACACAAGTCATGGTCATGTTGTTAAAAGGGAAAGAGGTGAAAGAAGACGAAACATAAGATCGATATAAGAGGCGCAATCATCCCGAATGATTACAAATGGATTTATGACTGGTGGGAAGAAGACAGCACTTGCCCACGAGATGTACAAAAAGTAATTGACGCAGTACAGCCGGGGGATGAAATTGAGGTTTACATTAACTCTCCGGGCGGCGTAATTGATGCAGGATCAGAGATTTACACACTTTTGCGGCAGCAGGATAACGTAAAAATCTTTGTTACCGGACAAGCTTGCAGTGCGGCGTCGATTATCGCCATGGCCGGACATTGTTCCATGACACCGACATCCCTTATGATGGTACACTGCGTGAGCACAGGGGCGAGAGGAAATCACAGCGACATGGAACATGCTGCGGAAGTGTTAAGAACAGCGGATAAAGCTTTAAGCACGGCATATATTGCGAAAACAGGGATGAGCGAAGAAGACGCCCTTGAAATGATGGAGGCAGAAACATGGCTTACAGCGCAACAAGCAAAAGAAAAAGGCTTGATTGATGCGATTATGTTCGAGGAGTCGGAGAGAGAAATATTGGCAGCAGGACACGGTTTTCAATTACCGTCACAAGAAGCAATGGAAAAAGCAAGAAAAGCAATGAAAGAAACGGAGACGTCGAAAGATGAATCTGTTTTTATATTACAGCAAAAATTAAATTTTTTAAAATTAAAAGGAGAAAAACGATGAACAAAAAGCAGTACAAAGAAAAAAGAGCAGAACTGATGAACGCAGCACAGGTTTTGTTGGATCAAGGGAAAGCAGCAGAGGCGGAAGCGAAAATGGACGAGGTGAAAGAACTCGATGACGCATGGGATGCGATTGCGCAAGCACAGGCAAATTTTAACGCATTAAACAAAGAACCGCAGGCGATGAGCCCGTTCGGAGCAGCAGGTGAAAAAATGAATTTCACAAACACAATAAAAGAACATGAAGAAAATATGTATGATACCGAGGAATACAGGAAAGCGTTTATGAATTATGTGACGAGAGGAATCGCGATCCCGGAGAAATTCACGAATACGAATGCCAACACAAAAACGACAGACGCGGTTATTTCTCCGACGGTTATTAATCAGATTATTGAAAAAATGGAAACGATCGGCATGATCGTTCCGCTGGTAACAAAAACGGCATACCCGGCAGGGGCGACGATTCCGACGTCGAGTGTAAAACCGGTTGCAACTTGGGTTGCAGAAGGTGGAACATCGGACAAACAGAAGAAGACGACGGGGCAGATTGATATCAAGGGGTACAAATTAAGATGCGCGATTTCGATGACGCTTGAAACATCGGTGATGTCCTTGAAAGTCTTTGAAACGGTATTTGTAAAAAGCGTATCAGAAGCGATGGTGAAAGCACAGGAGCAAGCGTTTATCACAGGAACGGGAACAGGTCAGCCGAAAGGCGTCTTAAAAGAGACGGTTGTAGCAGGTCAGAACGTGGACATTGATGCAAAAGCAGAGCCGGGATACAAAACGCTGATTGATGCAGAGGCGGCGCTTCCCCTTGCCTATGAAAATGGTACGGTTTGGAACATGACAAAGAAAACATTCATGAAATTCGCGGGAATGACCGACGCGAACGGACAACCGATTGCGAGAACGAATTACGGCATTAACGGAACGCCGGAAAGAACGTTATTGGGCAGAAGAGTTGTTTTGAATGAATATATGCCGAGCTTAGACGCATCATTGAAAGCAGATACGGTTGTAGCATTTTTGTTTGACTGGTCGGATTATATGTACAATACAAATTATGCGATGCGTGTAAAAACTTACGAGGATGACGACACAGAAGACCAGATCACAAAAGCGGTTATGATTTGTGACGGAAAAGCGATTGATCTGAACTCACTTGTGACTGTAACAAAAAAGTATTCGGCGTGATGGAAAATCACGTTATTTACAAAGAAAGAACTACAGCGGCAGAGTTGAAAAAGGCCGCAAAGTTGGCAGGGATAAAAAGATATAGCAGCATGACGAAAAACGAGCTTTTGGAGGCACTGAATGAATCGGGAAGTGAATGAGGATTTAATACAAAAACTAAAAGCAAGAGTGCGAGCGATGTCAAAAGCGGCGGAGGATGAGATCAAGGATCTTGTCCTCTCGTGCAGAAAAGAACTCGAACTGGTAGGAATATACGGAGATGAATCAGACCCGACATACTATCAGGCGGTTGTACTGTATTGCAAAGGGAATTACGGATACGATGAAGACACAGACCGCTTCAGAACTGCATTCGGAGCGCTGCGGGACGCAATGAGTTTATCGGGCGACTACGGCAAGGAAAAAGGAGAATAAGGTGGACACACTTGAATTAGTATGGGAGACAATTACGAAAGACAAAGACGGATTTCCGATATCTAAAAGCCAGAAATACGAGGCGTATTGTCGAGAGAAATCCGTGAAGAGACAAGAAGCTTATGAGTCCATGAGAGCGGGCGTGAAAGTAGAGGCGGTTTTTGAAATCCGACAGGAAGACTGGGAACAGACAAGACACACTGTAAACGGTAAAACAGAATATGCAAGGAAAGTAGAACACGACGGAAGAGTTTACGAAATAAAGAGGACATATAAGACGGGAAAAGCAAAGATGGAGGTAATTTGTGGGTAATGGGATTTCGGTTAATGGGGTTTGATGAATTTGCAAGAGAGCTGGAAAAACTTGGGAACATTGACGAATACGCGCCGGAGCTTTTAAACGCGGCAGCGCCAACACTCGAAAAAGAGTTAAAAAACCAAGTGTCAAAAGCAACAAATAAAGGGTATGCGACGGGAGACTTAAAAGAAAGCATCAAAGCAAAGAAGCCGGGAAAAAACGTGTACGGTCATTATGTGATGGTAACAGCAGAGGGAAAAGATAAAAAAGGCGTTCGGAACAATGAAAAACTTGCATACTTAAACTACGGAACACAGAAACAACAGGCTCGACCCGTCATATCACCCGCGATAAAATCATCCGAAAGCGATTGTTTAAAGATAATGCAGCAGAAATTCAACGAGGTGACAAGGTGAGCGTAAATGAAAAAATAGAACAAGCGATCGGAGAACTATTCAGCGGGAACGTGTGGCCGTTAAAATGCCCACATGATTCTGCACCGGATATATATGCGATATACAACCCGGAAATAGAAGAACCGGGGTATTATGCAGACGACGCGGATGAAGACTGGGCGCAGCACATGCAAATACATGCTTTTACGAAAGGGAATTACATAGGAATGCGAAAAGAAGCCCGAAAAAAGCTAAGAGAGAACGGCTTTATTATTACGGGAATTTACACAAACTATGAAAAAGAAACAGGCTACAATCATTTATGCATTGAATGCTATACGGAGGAAGAGTGATGGCATATGTAGGTTTGACACACCCGGTGATTGCGGTTTACGAAGAACGAAACGGAGTGGTGTCCTACAAAAACGGAACAAGATTCGGAAAAGCTGTAAAATATGAAATATCGCCAAATTATGAGGATGTAAGTGACTATCAAGACATAAACGAAACAGATCCGGAAGAAGAAATAAGAAGCGCGGACATAACACTCGAAATAAGCGAAACGTCAGAAGGTTCAGAGGGGGTTATATTCGGGTATGAAGTCAATGCCGATGAAACGATAGCGAATCAAAACAATAGGGCAAGCCCGATCGGACTGGGGATTGTAACGAGAGAAGTAATCGCAGGAGCGACGAGTTACGTCGCATATTGGATACACAAGGTCTTATTCCGCGAAGAAGGACGGACTCACGAAACGAAAGGGGATGCAATCACATATATAACCCCAAGTGTAAAGGGAACGGCAACCCCGGATTATAACGGAAACTGGAGAACAAAGAGACGTTTCACAAGCAAAGCGGAGGCAGATGCTTGGATTGATGAAAAGGCAGGAATTTAGGAGGAAAAAATATGGCATATGTAGGATTAAGAAAACCGATTATTGCAGAAATAACAGGAGCGAAAGTATACGGAGAGCCGTTTGCATTTGGAAAGGCAATCGGGCTGCAGGTAACGCCGAACTACGCAGAAGGAAGTTTGAACGCGGACGACGCACAAGTGGAATACGACAAGGAATTTAATTACGCAGAAGTAACATTGAATACGAGCACAATCCCGATCGAGGCGCACGAAAAAATGTTCGGGCACAAAGTAAATGAAGGAAAAACGGGTGCAACCTTTAATAAAGACGATCAGGCGAAATATGTCGGAATGGGTTGGATATCCGTGGAAAAGGTGGACGGCGTGAGAAAGTTTATTGGAAACGTACTGTATAAAGTAAAGTTTTCAGAACCGTCGGAGGATTACAGCACAAAAGGTGATTCGATCGAATACAAAACCCCGTCAATTACAGGTAGGGCGATTGCGAACGAGGACGGGGACTGGAAAGATTTCGAGGCGTTCGACGCAAGCGAGGATGCATTAAAATGGATCAACACAAAATTCGGAAAAGTAGAAGGATTGTAGGAAAAGAAGAGGAGTAGCAACATGTTTGAAAAGACAAATTACATTGAATTATCAGGAGAAAAATATCCGATCAAGTGTGATATTCTCGTATTGGAAAGGATACAGGATAAATATGAAGACTTGTCGGAATTTGAAAACGGGCTAAACGGCTTTACCCCAGCCGTGGATGAAAACGGGGAATATAAAAGAAATGAGGAAGGAAGACTCGTCGGATTTTACGGAGAACCAAAAATAGAAACGCTGCGTGATGCACTTGAATGGATGGTACAGGAAGGGATCGAGATCGAACGGGAAAACGGAAAGGAGATCCAGGAAGTCTCAGGAAAAACATTAACCAGGAAGGTGGATATGGCGCCGAAGGAATTAGCGGAAATTTTACACGCGGAGTTTGCAAGGTGTTTTAGAAGAAAAAACCCGAAAACCACGCAGAGGGAGAAGAAGGGGAAAGAATAAACTTTGCGTGGGTTATATTTACAGGAATGCAGATCGGATACACCGAAAAAGAGATCGCCCACATGTATTTTGGAAAGTGGGCAGATCTCTTCAAAGAATTTAAGCGGATGCACAACTACAAAATGAAACGAATGATATTTGAAGAGGAGAAAAAAGTGGAATCCCTCATGGATTTATAAATAAAATTATGTTATGATAAATCCATGAAGGAGGCGCGAAATGAAAAAAAATAACCCTTATATCATTTTGGCGAAAGCAACAATAAGTTATATATGGAAATACCACCCCTATATGTTAGCGTGTGTCATTTCGGGAATTATAGCGGGAATATACATGGCGATAACAGAATCAGACGCAACAAAATTGATTAGCGGTATTATAATTGGTTTCTCTCCTATGATAATAAAGAAAATAGGAATTGCAATTTTAAGTTTAGACAGTTCGGAGCGGATAGATTTTTGGAAAGCAAAGATGCACCGAAGAGAAAGATACAAGAACTACGTAAAAAAGTATGTGGAAAAATTAATGGAAGACCAGAAATGAATAGGATAAAACAATAGCTTTCAAGACAAGAACACTTATCTTTGGGTAAGTGTTCTTTTTGTATCTACAAGGAGG